>ERZ808041.71-NODE-71-length-124874-cov-5.839876_pt1 | contig 124874 bp, 109 predicted proteins | sample MGYA00380192_ERZ808041 | MGnify/ENA primary metagenome ERZ808041 (study PRJEB31490, sample SAMN06133412) | mouse gut metagenome | isolation source: Z1_1 | host: mice | place: China: Chengdu | collected 2015-05 ...
GCCCGCCTTTTTCAAAAGGCGGCGGGTGAGACGGCGGCCAAAACCCGCGAGGGGCCTTGGCCGCCGTCGAGGGCAGCGCCCTTTCTCCGGGCCGCAGCCCTCATAAAAGCGCGGCCCGCAGGCCGCAAGAATCCTGTTCAGGCGCTTCGCCCGCCCCAAGCAAAATCCGTGACAGGCGCTATGCGGCTGGACGCGGATTTTGCAAACTTCTGCTTCCCGCTTTTTGAAAAAAAGCTTGGCAAAAAACTTTAGCCGGCTGCGCCGCGAACAGTGGGACGGGTTTCAGCATTTATGCAGGCTGCGCCGCGAACAATGGGATGGGCGCTACGTGAAAAGGAGCGAACAAATACGTCTGCTGTGCCGTACAAAGGCAGATGAGACAAGTCTTGCAATGGCGGGCGCTTTTTACTATAATATAAAGGATAGCCGCGCCCGCGGCGCGGACAATCCGGCGCTTTGCATGTTTGTCCGCTGGATGCCCGAAACTGCGGCCGCGGAAATTTAAGACAGGCCCTCGCAGGCTTTGCGCGGGAAGCCAGAAAGATATCCTCTATGAAAAGCTTATTCCGAGTGATCTCCCATTATATACGTCATACCGACCGTTGGCTCTGGCTGCTCTGTCTGGGGCTGTCCGCATTCAGCGTTGTTTTACTCTGCGGCATCCATTTTTATGGCTCGCCGGTCAACGCCGCTTCCGTGGGCCTGCGGACCATCGCCGTACAGGCGGGCGCCGCTGTTGGCGGCGCGGCCTGCGCCGTCTTTTTATCCACATTCGATTACAAAACCCTTGGCAAGCTCTGGAAGCTGCATGTGCCGGCTGCATATGGACTGGTGCTGCTAACCTTTGTCATCGGTGTCGGCACGCCGGAGCGCCCTGAGGACCGTTCCTGGCTGCGGATGCCTGGCGGCATGACGCTTCAGCCGACGGAGCTGCTCAAAATTTCATTTATTCTTGCGTTCGCCTATCACCTGTATATTTTGCGTGAACAGATCAACCGTCCCCAGAATGTTCTGGCGCTCTGCCTGCATGGTGCTGCTCCTGTCCTGCTGGTGCATTTCCAGGGGGACGACGGCACGGCGCTGGCTATTGCGATCATCTTTATATTCATGATATTCGCAGCCGGCGTTAACTGGCGTTACATCCTCGCTGCGATTGCGGCCGTATCCGCAGCCGCGCCGCTTGTATGGATGCATATCATGAACGACGACCAACGTGGAAGAATTCTGGCTCTGTTCATGCCGGACGCCGCCTTGGGCTATCAACAGGATCAGGCGCGTCTGGCGATCGGATCAGGCTTGGTATGGGGCAAGGGAATCTTTGCGGACGGGCATGTATACGTGCCGATCATATCCAGCGATTTTATGTTTTCCTTCATCGCCGAGTCGCTCGGCTTTGTCGGCAGCCTTGCAACGATCGCAGCAATCATCGCGCTCTGCTGCAAGCTGCTTCATGACGCGCGGCTGGCCGAGGACACCCTTGGCCGGCAGATCTGTATCGGCGTGTTCGCCATGATCGCCGGGCAGTCCATCGTTAACATCGGCATGAACCTGACTGTTCTTCCGGTCATCGGCATTACCCTGCCTTTTTTGTCCTATGGCGGATCATCGGTGCTCGCAAGCTATCTTGGCATCGGAATCGCGCTTTCGGTCTATATGCACAGCACCAAGAATTTGTTCAGCGGCAATTAGATGCTTCTAATAATATGTTTGCGGCCGGTTCGGCCTTGAAAGGAAGGATCGCATGAAATCTGACATTGAAATCGCACAGGCAGCCCCTATGCTGCCGATTACTGAGATCGCCGGCCGTCTCGGCATTCTGCCGGAGGAACTGGAGCCGTATGGCCGCTTTAAAGCCAAGCTTTCGGAATCCATCTTTTCGCGGCTTTCCGAGCGGCCGGACGGCAAGCTTGTGCTTGTTACAGCCATCAATCCCACCCCGGCCGGCGAAGGCAAAACGACAACGACCGTTGGACTTGGACAAGCGATGAAGAAGATCGGCAAAAACGCTGTCATTGCGCTGCGCGAGCCGTCGCTCGGCCCGGTGTTCGGCATCAAGGGCGGCGCAGCCGGCGGCGGCTATGCGCAGGTGGTCCCGATGGAGGACATCAATCTTCATTTTACTGGCGATATGCATGCGATCACCGCCTCCAACAACCTGCTCTGCGCCCTGCTGGACAATCATCTCCAACAGGGCAACGCACTTGGGATCGACCAGCGCCGGATCCTGATCAAGCGCTGTATGGATATGAACGACCGCGCGCTGCGCAATATTGTCGTAGGACTTGGCGGCCGCGTCAATGGCGTGCCGCGCGAGGATGGCTTTATGATTACGGTCGCGTCCGAGGTAATGGCAATCCTCTGTCTCGCCGCTGACCTGGCCGATCTGAAAAAACGTCTTGGCGACATCCTTGTGGCCTACACCTTCGACCAGAAGCCTGTCTATGCCCGCGATTTGCAGGCGCACGGCGCGATGGCCGCGCTTCTTAAAGACGCGCTCAAGCCGAACCTTGTTCAAACGCTTGAAAATACTCCGGCGCTTATGCATGGCGGCCCGTTTGCAAATATCGCGCACGGTTGCAACTCCGTGCGCGCGACAAAGCTCGCGCTCAAGCTGGCCGATTATGTGATTACAGAGGCCGGCTTCGGTTCGGACCTCGGAGCTGAAAAGTTTATGGATATCAAATGCCGCTGCGCGGGGCTTGCGCCGTCGGCGGTTGTGCTGGTCGCGACGGTGCGCGCGCTCAAATATAACGGCGGCGTGCCCAAGGCCGAAACAGCGCGCCCGGACGAGGCGGCGCTGCGGCGCGGGCTTGTCAACCTGGCGGCGCATGTCGAAAATATGCAGAAATACGGCGTGCCGGTTGTCGTGGCGATCAATCGCTTTGAAACGGACAGCGACGGGGAGCTGCAAATTCTGTCCGATTTCTGTGCGCACACGGGCTGCCGCTTTGCGCTGTCCGAGGTGTTCGCACACGGCGGTGACGGCGGCAAGACGCTTGCCGAGGCTGTCGTCGAGGCGTGCGCAGAGCCGTCCGTCTTTCATGTGCTTTACGACACGGCGCTGCCGATCAAGGAGAAAATCGCCGCGATTGCAACACGGATCTATGGCGCTGGCGCTGTCGCCTACAGCGCGGCGGCCGATAAGATGATCGCTGAAATTGAGGCGCTCGGCAAATCCGATCTTCCGATCTGTATTGCAAAGACGCAGTACTCTCTTTCCGACGATCCGTCCAGGCTCGGCCGTCCGTCGGGCTTCACCCTGAACGTCAAGGAAATTCGTCTGTCCGCCGGCGCCGGCTTCATCGTCGCTTTAACGGGCGATATTATGACGATGCCCGGCCTGCCCAAAGCGCCGGCCGCCTACAAGATCGACGTCGACGCCGACGGGCGCATCTCCGGGCTGTTCTGATCCATGAAAAACCAACAAGGATAGGGAGCGTTTTTGATTGACCGAATTCACCAGCCACAGCGTCCAGGAGACGGAACAGTTCGCCGCGCATTGCGCGGCGAAGCTGCGCGCGGGCGACGTGCTCGCCTGCCGCGGCGGCATGGGCATGGGCAAGACGGCGTTCGCGCGCGGTTTGGCGCGCGGTCTGGGCCTGAGCGACGAAGTCTCAAGCCCAACCTTCGCGCTCGTGCAGGAATACACACACGGTCCGCTGCCGCTTTTTCACTTTGACCTGTACCGTATCCGGGATGTGTATGATCTTGAATCGACCGGTTTTTACGACTATCTCGACCGCGGCGGCGTCCTGTTTATCGAATGGAGCGAAAATGCAGCCGGGGCGCTGCCGCCGGAAACCATATGCGTATGCTTCGAGCGGATTGACGACGATACGCGTTTGATCATGCTGGAAGGAGGTCCCTTTTGATGCGTATCCTTGCCGTTGACACCTCGTCCCAATCGGCTTCATGCGCCCTCACTGAGGACGGCCGCCTGCTCGGCGAATGCTTTACGAATGTCCGCCTGACACACTCGCAAACGCTGATGCCGATGATCGAGGGGCTGTTTGCCCAAACACAAACCAGCATTGAATCCGTCGATCTGTTTGCTGTTACAGAAGGCCCCGGCTCCTTTACTGGCCTGCGCATCGGGCTGTCCGCCGTCAAGGGCATGGCGCATGCGCTCGGCCGCGCTTGTGCCGGCATCTCCACGCTCGAGGCGCTCGCCTGGAACCTGTGCGGTATCCCCTGCGTTGTCGCGCCTGTTCTGGATGCGCGATGCAATCAGGTCTATACGGCGCTGTTTCGCTGGACAGACAATGGTCTGGAGCGTCTTTTCGCCGACGAGGCTATTGCGCTCGACACGCTCGCCGAGCGGCTTGAAAATTTGGAAACGCCGCTATTTCTTGTTGGAGACGGAGCGCAAATGTGCTATAATAAATTGAATGGGCGTTTGCAGAGCCTGCGGCTGCCCACGCCCGCGCTGCTTTATGCGCGCGCGTCCTCAGCCGCGCTGGCAGCTGCGCAGCGCGCAGCTACAGCCGTGCCGCCCGCTGCGCTCGCCCCTGTCTATCTGCGTCTGCCGCAGGCCGAACGGGAACGTCTGGCCAAAGCCGGCGGCGCTCCATCATCAGGAAGGGAAGGATGTTAATGATGCTCGCACTTGCAGCCGACCACGGCGGCTTTGCTCTCAAAGAGGAGGTCAAGGCCTGGCTTGATGAACAACAGATCCCCTATAAGGATTTCGGTACACACGACGGTGCGTCCTGTGACTACGCCGATATGGCCGCGCCCGCCTGCGACGCGGTTATTTCCGGTGACTGTGACAAGGCGCTTTTATTCTGCGGAACGGGCATCGGTATTTCGATGGCCGCCAATAAGATCAAGGGTATACGGGCGGCCTGCTGCTCCGATTACTTCAGCGCCAAATATACGCGCCTGCACAACGATGCGAACGTGCTGTGCATGGGCGGCCGTGTGATCGGTCCCGGCGCGGCGATTGAGCTGATCGACGTATTTTTACACACTGAGTTTGAGGGCGGCCGCCATCAGCGCCGCATTGATAAGATCGCCGCTTTGGAAAACCGCTGAACATGCGTTTCTGACTGTTAAAAATAATGACCCGGGGCGCCGCATGGCCGCCCTGCTTACAGGAGGATCATCAATATGGCTAAACCGTTTATTATGGACCATCCGCTGATTCAGCACAAGATTACGCTGCTGCGTGACAAGAACACTGGTTCCAAGGAGTTCCGCGAGCTGATTAATGAAATTGCCATGCTCATGTGCTATGAAGCGACACGAGACATGCCCATGAAAACCGTCGAGGTTGAAACGCCGATCTGTGTGGCGAAATCAAAAGTGATTTCCGGACGCAAGGTTGCGTTTGTCCCGATTCTTCGCGCAGGGCTTGGCATGGTCGACGGACTGCTTTCGCTTGTCCCCGCGGCGAAGGTCGGACATATTGGTATGTATCGAGATCCCGATACGCACCAGCCTGTTGAATATTACTGCAAGCTGCCGTCCGACGTGCAGGAACGCGATATCATTGTGCTTGACCCGATGCTTGCTACCGGCGGTTCGGCCATTGACGCGATCAATCAGCTCAAAGAGCACGGCTGCACCAGCATGAAATTTATGTGCATCATTGCCGCGCCCGAGGGGCTTGCTGCGATGGAAAAAGCGCATCCAGACGTTCAGGTCTATGTCGGCGCGCTTGACGAACGCTTAAACGACCATATGTACATTGTTCCCGGCCTTGGTGACGCCGGCGACCGTATTTTTGGTACAAAATAAATCTGCATTAAATCTTTCCGGGGACGCGGGCTGCCTGAAAAAGACAGCCCGCGTCCCTGAATCCTGTATCTGCTGCTGAATAAAAAAAGCGCCGCTTGGAAAGCTATTCCCAAGCGGCGCTTTTTTGTTCGGTCCCTTGCCTGCCACATAAAACGCCGCCCTCTCAGGTCATATAAGCTTGCGCGCGGATCATCAAAATCCAGATGGTGTTTAAGAAACTGAAAGCGCCGGTTTTTTGTGCAGGCGGCAAATTTCTATTTTTTAAACAGGTCCAAAGCCGCGCCGGAAAGGAGAACGCATGAAAAAGCTGAAATTTATCGTAACCGGCGCGGCAGCCGGGCTGCTCAATGGGCTGTTTGGAGCCGGCGGCGGTATGGTCGTTGTACCGATGCTCCAGCGTGACGGACTGTCGGCACAGCGCGCTCATGCGACATCGATCGCAGTCATCCTGCCGCTGTCCATCGCAAGCAGCCTGCTCTATCTGACACGTGGCTATATCGATCTGGCCGCCGCGGCACGATTCATACCGTTCGGGCTGTTTGGCGCCTGGCTTGGCACGCTGCTTTTGCCGCGTATTAAGACCGTATGGCTGCACCGCATTTTTGGCGCGATTGTGCTCTATTCGGCCGTGCGTCTGCTTTTGCAATGAGCTGGCCTGTCATCATCGTTGTATCGCTCACAAGTGGTTTGCTCGGTTCGCTTGGCATGGGCGCCGGGGCGGTGCTGCTGCTTTATCTGCGTGTATTCGGCGGTGCCGGCCAGTTTGAAGCGCAGGGGATCAATCTGATTTTCTTTCTACCGATCGCCGCACTTTCCATTGTATTACACGCACGCAACGGACTGGTTAGCTGGAAAGCTGCAGGGATCTGTATCCTGGCGGGACTACCGGCTGTGCTGCTCGGCGTTTGGCTTGGCGGGCTTGCGGGCGACGGCCTTTTAAGCAAATTATTTGCCGGGCTATTGCTGATCATCGGCGTGCGTGAATTATTTCAAAAATAAATGAGCAAAGTGCGAAAGAAAATTTGGCAAAGGTATAAACAGATTCACAAGGGTTCAAAATAATACCGGAGGTGTTAACCACAAAATGAATGATTCGTATAATCCTAAGAGCAAATTCAGTAAATTCATGGCAGGCAAAGGTTTTTACATCGCGCTTGCAATTTGTGTTGTCGGCGCGGGAACTGCGGCATGGGTCGCTGTTGACAAAACGATCGACCGAATCGATCAAAACAACAATGAGATTATTGAGCAGCAGCAAACCCCTTCCTCTGCCAGTACGCCGGAGCCGACCTATGGTTTCCCCGATTTGGAGGAAGCCGGAAAAGCGCAGAGCGGCGTTGGCGTAGACAACAGCAAGCCGTCCGCTTCCTCCTCCTCATCTACTGCTTCCTCGTCACCTTCCGCAGCGGCGCCCGCTGCCTCCGAGCCATCCGCCGAGGTCAAGGCGCAGCCCGAACCGCAGCCGTCCTCCTTCATTTTGCCGCTCTCCGGAGAAATTTTCGCTCCGTATAGCAACAATGAACTTGTGAAGAATGTCACGCTCAAGGAATGGCGCACGCATGACGGCATCGACATCAAAGCTGAAAAAGGCGCGTCTGTTAAGGCTGCCTGCGACGGCAAGGTAAGCGCCGTGCGCGATGATCCTCTTATGGGTATGACTGTTGAGATCACGCATCACGACGATATCGTTTCCATTTACTGCGGCCTTGACAAGAACGTGCTTGTTAAGGAAGGCGATACCGTTCAAGTCGGACAGGCAATCGGCGCTGTCGGCGAGATCCCCTCTGAAATCGCGCTTGATCCGCATCTGCACTTCGCCATGAAGGTCGCCGGCAAATGGGCCGATCCGCTTAAAACCATGGGCAAGGTCACTGAGTAACGCTCCCGCTTTTTCGGCCTTTTTTAAAAAAAGGCCTCAGCAAAAAACGTTCCGGCCTTTTTGAAAAAAGGCCTCGGCGAAAAACTTAGTTCGGCTGTGCCGCAAACAGTGGGGCAGGCGCTGCGTTTATACAGGCCGTGCCGCAACAAACGGCTGCACAGGTAAACCCGTCATAAGCAAAAGCCAAGCCCTCACAGGCTTGGCTTTTCTCATAAGATGAGAACCTGGCGCTTATAGGCAACACCGTGATTATATCCGGGTCAGTTTTCCATCCCGAAATTGGTACGTCTGTCCATCAAGCACCGTCGTATAAGTATTGTCGAGCGACTGCTTTTGGATGATGCGCGTCGGCGCGCAGACAGCCACGGAATGCGGCGGCATATCCGTATAGACCACAGCATTGGCGCCAATGCGGCAATGGTCGCCGATCGTGACGCCGCCAATAATTTTCGCGCCTGCTCCGATATAAACGTGATCGCCGATCACCGGCGCGCCCTCGCCCTTACTGCCAGGCAGGTTGTTCGAGCCGATCGTCACCTGTTGAAAAATGGTGACGTCCCGGCCAATCTTCGCTTCATTCGAAATAAAAATACCCTGCCATCCATGCGGCAGGCATGGCTTGCCTGCAAAGGTGCTGGGCAGGCCGACAAAACAGCCCCGACGCAAAAAGTAATGGCCGTATACAAGCCGAAGCAAACGGTTTGGATGCGTCTGTAAATATGCCTTCAAACCCCATATCGAATGGAAACGCAGCATAGCGTATGCCGTTAAAAATGGGCGCAGGATTGAAAATATAAATTCTTTAAGCACAGATTTCCTCCCAAGGGCCGCAGGCCGCCAAACGCGCCTGTAAAGGTTTCACACGGATTTTGCATTCTGAGGGATACAAAATCCCCTCCTGTAGGAGGGGATTTTTTCATTTGACAAATCAACTGACCTTTTTTGCCATTACGACGAAGCGCTGATTATCTCCAGGTCCAAGGACGCGCGTACAGGTTGAAAGCGTCACAATCTGGTCGTTCGCTCCAACCGACACGCCAAAATCGTGGATACTCTTAGCCTTCGCGGTGCTGATAATCTGATCTACAACAGCGCCGTCCGCATAGTTGTAGCCAAAGCTCAAATCCGTGTAGAACACTGTAAACACCTGATAAAGGTGATCGCCGCCTGTAGTTGCGATTCTTATGTATGGATTCTGTTTTGCAAAGGTCGCATCGTCATATGCGGCGAGCTGCGCAAACATTACATCAGCGGGATTGCCGATACGCACAGGCCTCCAGCAGTTTGTCCAGTTATGGCCATACAAAACCAGATTGCGCGAGGTTACTTCGCCGCTGGAATCGAAACGTGTATCTGCGTCAGCCCAGATAACGCCGTTGCGGCTCGGCTCCTTATAATAGCCAAGGCTTGTATAATAGTTGGTATTCGTATGATAAACAAGCGGATAGCTGATATTTGTATTGGGAACAGTGATCCAACCAAACACATCGGAGTTTACCGCTTTCCAGGCATCGATATCACCTGCCGCAGGCGGCGTATTGACAGGATTCTCCTGGTAATCCTTCGCACGCGATTTGATCAGCCGGGAAAGCTGGTCGGCTGTTACCGGCGTAAAGCGCGTCGCACCTGCAAGCGCATCAACGCTTGTATCGGACGATGTCGAAGCGGCTGCCACCTGTGTAGTCTGAACAGCCGATACATCCGGCGTCGCTTCAGGCATCGACATATCGCCCACAGGTTCTTGATCTTCGGCAGCGCCGGACGGCGCTGCCGGCTCCGGATCGGATACATCCGATCCGGAACTGAACGGACTGGATACGTCTGCATCACCCTGCGAAACAGCCGCGACAGGCTCCCGCCGCTCAATGCTGTCTCCGCTTGAAAGCGCCGCAAACAGTCCCCATCCACCTGCTACAACAGCTAATGCGATCACCGCGAGCGAAGCGCGGTTACGCAGTGCGCGCGGGACGGCGCGATTGGTCGTATACCATTCCACAAAATCTTTGAAAGCCGTCTTGATGCCGACGCAAAAATAAAAAATTCCGCGCAGCACTTTTTTCAACAAATTCATAGAATACCCTCTTTATCTTTTTTTCACATGCCTGTATTGCCGCCAGACACGATATGAAACATGATATCGCTGCGTCTACCAAGCTCTTTTGACAGTCCAAACCGCGCTGCGGTTATTAGAGCACAGCAGCAAGCCTTTTCGAGCCTGTCTGCCGCAAAGCGGCAGCGAAATCTGCTTTGCCGGTTTTGGCTGTGGTGTAACATGCGCAGCCTGCTGTTTTGCAGCGGCCGCCGCCATCCGGCGGCAACAAACGGCAAAACCGTTGGCGTAGCGCATATGATACCATGTGTGCGAAGCAGCATGGTATCATTGCCTACCAAAAGGCGGTTGCCGCGAAGCGGCATGGTATAATTGGCCATCATGGCGGAAGCGGGCCGCGCCCGCGTATCGCCTTGGCCATAAGATGGTATAATAACCGCTCTGCGGTTATTATACCATAACCTCACAAAATTGTGGAGGGGAAATTAAATAGAAATTTCGGGAAAATTTCCATTATCCCCTGTCGAATTCCGCCATATGGCAGGATCAGCGCACACGGCATCCGGGGTAATAGTGCTCAAGGATTTCAATATAATCCCATCCCTCCTCGTTTGCATAGAGGTTTGCCCCTGTCTGGCTCATGCCGACGCCATGGCCATAGCCGTAGGTAGTGAAGGTAAATTCATCGCTGTCAGCATCATAATCGATTTCAAACGCGGCTGAACGCAAGCCTAGTGCCTGTTCGCGTACAGCACGTCCGGTCGTCTTTTTGTCGCCGACATAAATAACATCTACATAGCGGCCGCCCTCGGTATAGCTTCGGATATCGAACCAGTCGTTCGGATCGTCGCTGTAATCATACAGATCCACACCAAACGCATCGTCAATACGATCCGCTACCTTATCGGCGCCCATGGTTGTAATAACCTCATAATTACGCGCCTGTTCATCGATTTCACTGTCAACTGAAACGAGGTATGGGTAGCTGCCGCCCCAAACATCGGCCGAGGCCGCGGTAACGCCTGCGCTTGTCGCATAAAACGGTGTAAAGGCAATGCTGCCTTTATAATAAACCGCCTCGCCGATCACCTCGTCAACCGCCTCCTCCACATCGGAGGAAGGGCTGCGCAATCCAAGATACGGCGTGACGCCGTTCGCATTCTGCTGCTTAATATATGTATAGGCGGCGACAGCCTGCGCCTTGAGCGCCTCCTCGTTGAAGCCTGTCCCCATTTCAGTCATAACAACCTGCGCTACAATATCGCGCGCTTTGCCGGTCGTCTTTTTGCCGCCCGAGACTACGGTCAGTTTCTCCTTTGAGGAATATGCCGAAAGTACGTCTGTCTCGTCGGTTGTGGATTCATCCCCAGTTTTATCCGCATCGTTCACCGTTAGATTGTTGTTTCCTGACGCGACACTCGACGGTTCGAGCAGATCCTCCTCCTCACTTGAGGAAGACTCCGGTGCGCTTGAGGACGGTTCAGGCTCGCTTGAAGATGGTTTCGGTTCGCTCGAGGACGGCGGAGCACTCGAGGACGGCGCCTGACTGGAGGAGGTTTGCGGCGCGCTTGAGGATGGCGCCTGACTGGAGGACGCTGGCTGCGAGCTGGATTCCGGCGCTTTCTCGTCGGCCGCATAGCGCGCGTCAGCCGCATATTCCTCCGCCTCATCGCGGTAATTGCGCGCCGATTTCGCGGCCGCGGCGGCTGTTTCGTAAGCTTCGCGTGTCACAGCCGATTCATATTCATTATAAATCTGCTCGGCCTCATAGGCTGCGTCGTCCGCCGTTTCCCAATACCGCGCCGCGCTGGAGGCCGCTTCCTCTGCGCGGCCCGCCTCTCTGCGTGCCTGTGAAGCGGAAGTGCCGCTGCGTTCAGCCTCGCGTGCGGACTGCCTGGCCGTATCCCGCGCGTCACGCGCGCGCTGCTCGGCGGCCTGCGCGTCCGCCGCGAGCTGGCGGGCCTCATACTCGTAATCGTTCAGCTCCGTATCCGGCACAGAGGACGCGGCCGATGCAGAGGACTCCTGCGGCTGGGAAACTGGAACCGACGAAGCCCCTGTGGCCGCGGAAGCGGCCGGGGCGGCTGTCGAAGCGCCGCCGGCCGGCGTTGTCGGACCGGGAACAAGGCCGGTCCCCTGCTCTGCATTGGCCTGCGCAATCACATCAGCCGAAGGCTTTCCGCCGGCGAAGCCCTCGGGCATACGCGGGGACGGATTGACGGTGTACTCGATATCGGAGCCGTCATTTTTTTCGCCGTCGCGCACACGGCGGCCGACAACGACGGTACGCACATGCGCGTCGTCGGAGACAGGCCCGTATTCATACGAGCATGTCGAGAGCATCAAAAACTGGTCGCCCTGCTTGATATCGACATTGGAATTATAATAAGAGCGCGCTGTGATCTCGTCGACAAAGGTGTTAAAGCGTTCAGGGTCCGACAGATCGAGATAATCGTTATAATAGAACATCGGACCATATGCTTCCTTTGCATTGGTGATAAACACCGAAACGATTTTATAATCGTTGTCACGGTAAACGTCGTCAAACGAGATAATCGGATGCTCACGCAGATATTCAATACCGGCATCGGGATTTGCAAAATCCTTTGTGCCGGTCGCGCCCTTGTACTGCATCAGCTCGCCGAACATCTGCCCGTCGGTCATATTGTGGGCATAGATGATATAATTGTCGCTCTGCGGATCGAGCGAATCGTTCGCCTCGAGCCATGGCGTACCGTATTTGCTGTCGTTGCCGTTAAAGTCGCGCCGCAGGTAATATTCGTTGTCCTGATAATGGACCACCGGATAATTGACCTGTGTACCGGCGATTGACAGCCAGCCGGCTATATCCTCATTGATCTTATAAAGATTGGCAAACTTGAGCTGATATCCCTGTGGATAACCCTCCGGCACATCAATGTCAGTGTCGTCCAATCCAAGCGCCGTATTGTATGCATCGGCCCATCCGGCGGCTTCCTTGCGGTTGCGCGCCGATTCGCCGTAAAACAGCAGCAGGTAACTGGCTGATGCGATGAACACACAGACAGCGACGATCAAGATCATCTTGCGTACAACATCGGCGGCGCTGTCGCCTTTACACGGAAAAATCCGCGCAAGAATTCCCCTTTTCTTCTTTGCCACGGCGTCATCTCCTTTTCCGGATACGGTCTGCCCCTCCTCTGTTGCGAGCAGCTCGACAGTCTTTCCGGACAATACCGCCTGCAACGAATTGGCGCCGCGATATTGCTGCGGTAAAGCGGTTATGTACAGCCGTATCAGGTCGAGCGCCGAAAGGCAGGCGCGCGCACGCGCCGCTTCGGCGGATTCATTGTCACGCGCCGGCACGCGGCGTATCCAAACATGCTGCCCATCCGTCAGCGCGGCAAACGCATCGCGCTGCTTTTTCTGATCCGGCGCGCCCGCCGCGACAGCCACGCCGATCGCCGAACGGCCCTGCTCCAACGCGCCGGCCGCCATCGCGGCGGCCGCCTGGGCGCTGGCCGAGCCATATTTTTTAAGCAGCTTGTCGGAAACGCCGAGCGTCTCCGTCTTGATGCGATCCGAACCGGCCGACACACAGTAGGCCAACACCTCCGGAGCTGCTTTAAGCATTTCGCCAAGCAGGCTGCCCGTACCGGATTCGGCGATCGAAACGGCAAGCCCCGCGCCGCGCAGCGCATCAGCCGCCTCGGCGGACAGGCCTTGGGCGTCGACGCCGTAAGCCGCCTCCCCAAGCCGGCGCGTAATCTCGCGGACGACCGGCTCGCACAAGGCGGCAGCCGCGCTTTTATTCTTGGCGCGCGCCGTTACGCGCACCTGATATTCTCCGCGCTTTGGATAAACGGCCACCGTCGGGTTCTGCGAGCTTAAAATCGCGCCGAGCTGCTCGCGCATCTGTGCCTCGTCGGGTCCGAACACGTTTATGGTACGCGTCACGACAGCCGCCTCGGAAAACTTGGCCAGGTACGGCATTACGCTGTGCTGAAGCATCGGCACAAATTCGCGCGGATCGTCTGGAATCAGAATGATAAACTGATTGCCTGCCGACAGCGCGCAGCCCGGTGTGACGCCGCGCACGCCCGGAAAAACGACCGACTGTTCCGGCATCATAGCCAGCCGCGACACCTGCTGCGGCATCTGCCGCCCCGCGCGCTCGTACGCCGCGCGGATACGGCGCAGGCTTGCATCGTGCATGACAAGCTTTCGCCCCAGGCCGTCGCAGACGACCTGCTTGGCGATCCCATCCGGTCCTGGACCAAGCCCTCCCATAATAATCACGATGTCGCTGCGCCCAAGCGCCTTGGCGATTGCGCCGCGAAGCTGCTGCGCCCCGCCGGCCAGTGTACATGGACCGGCTGAAATGCCGCAGGTTTCAAGCTCGCGGGCGATCAGCGCGGCATTTGACGTAAGGTCCTGCCCTCCTTCGGAAACCGCCCCCACGCCTATGATTTCAGCGATCACGCAAAATCCCTCCTGCATCCGCCCGCCGGGCGGATCGTCTCTGAGCGCCGTCCGGCGCCCTCTGTCGCGGGAGCGGCCGCCCGGCTGCGCGCAGCATCCGCCGCGCCTTCTATTCGATCCATTCGGATGTCGTTCCTTCAAAGGCGCTCTCCAAAAGTGCGCCGCCGTCAAGCTTCTCCTCCGCCCCGAGCACATAATCAAGGCGCGGCTTTGTCTTTGGATGCTTCGGCGTGAATACCGTGCAGCAATCCTCATATGGCAGGATAGACGTTTCAAAGGTGTCGATTTTATAAGCAACTTTTACGATTTCGTCCTTGTCCATCCCGATGACCGGGCGCAGCACAGGCATTGTGCAGGCCGCGTCAGTGCAGGCGATCGCGTCGAGCGTCTGGCTGGCCACCTGTGCGACGCTTTCGCCGGTGATCAGCGCGCCGCACCCGTTTTCACGCGCAAGGCGCTCCGCAATTTTCATCATGCAGCGGCGCATAATAATCGTGAACACATCCTCCGGGCAGCGGTCGCGGATAGCAAGCTGCGTTTCGGTGAACGGCACGACGAACAGGCGCACGCGCCCACACCACGCCGCCATCTTTTTGCAGAGCGTGCGCACCTTTTCCAGCGCGTGCGCGCTCGTATACGGCGGGCTGACAAAGTGGACCGCCGCGATCTCCAGTCCGCGCTTTCCCATCATATAGCCGGCAACCGGGCTGTCGATTCCGCCGGAAATGAGCAGCATCGCACGGCCGCTCGTGCCGACCGGCAGCCCGCCTGCGCCGCGGATCTGGTCCGTGTGCAGATAGGCTCCGCGTTCGCGGATCTCCACATAGACCGTCACATCCGGCTGATGAACGTCAACCGTCAGGTGTGGGAACGCCTCCAGCAGCACTGCCCCAAGCTCCGTGCAAAGCTCCGGCGATTTCATCGGAAAGCTCTTGTCGGACCGCTTGGCTTCAACCTTAAAGGTATTGGCCGTCTCAAGCGCGCCGGCCAGATAACTGGGCGCCTGCGCACGGATCGCGTCGAAATTCTTTTCCACGACAGCCGAACGCGTCAGCGCCGCGACGCCGAACACGCGCGTCAGCCGCTCGACAGCCTCGTCGAGATCGATATCCGTCCCGCGCGGCTCGATATAAATGGCCGACTGCGCCTTATAAAATTCAAACGTGCCGAGCGATTCGATACGCCTGCGGCAGTTTTTGACAAGCGCATCCTCAAAGGTATGGCGGTTCAGCCCCTTGAGCGCAAGCTCCCCGCATTTTAACAGAATCAATTCTTTCATCGGTCAACCAGCCTATCCTTTTGATCGTTTTATCTATCGGTGCGCGACTGTGCGGATCCCCTCTGCTAATGCGTCCGCAAGCTGTCTGAGTTCTTCCTCCCGCGAAGTGTAAATCAGGCTGACGCGCAGCGCGCCGTCGATCACGGGCGCGGGCAGCCCCATCGCAGCCAGCACCGGGCTGGACGCCCCCTTTGAGCACGCCGACCCGCTCGAGACAAAGACGCCCCGGCTTTCAAGAAAGTGCAGCATTGTCTCGGACCGGTATCCCGGCACGGACAGGCATGTGATGTACGGCGAGCCGTCCGGCGGCGAAAGCACGCGCACGCCCTCAATCTGCGCGAGCAGCTCGAGCAGACGGCCGCGCAGCGCGCAGGCGCGTTCAAAATGCTCCCTCACACGGCCGTCCAACACGGCGCATGCCGCGCCCAGCGCAGCGATGGCCGGCAGATTTTCCGTGCCGGCGCGCATCCCGCGCTCCTGGCCGCCGCCGAAAATCAGCGGCGGCACGTGCACGCCGCGCCGGATGTAGAGCGCGCCCGAGCCCTTCGGCGCACAGATCTTATGGCCGCTGACACTCATCAAATCGATCTGGATACGCCCGACATGGACCGGCAGCTTGCCGAATGCCTGCACGCCGTCGCAGTGGATGAGCGTCCGCGGGTTTTTTGCCCGAATAAGGCGCGCGGCCCGCTCCACCGGAAAAACCGCGCCCGTCTCATTGTTGACATACATCATACTGACAAGCGCCGTCTGTCCATCCACCGCGTCCGCGACCGCGCGTGCGTCGATCTGTCCATGCGCATCCGGGCGGACGCGTACAACGTCCCAGCCCTCGCCCTCCAGGCGCCCCACCGCGCCAGAAACCGACGAATGCTCGGCGGCTGTCGTGACAATCCTTTTTCCCAGCCGCGCACGCGCGCCGGCGGCTCCGAATATGGCCAGATTGTTTGCCTCGCTTCCGCCCGAGGTGAAGTACACGCATTCCGGCTGGCAGCCAAGCAACGACGCGACGGCCTCGCGCGCCCGGGCCATCTGCTTGGCGGAGTCCGCGCCCAGAGCATGCAAAGACGAAGGATTCCCATAGCAGTCGCGCATCATTGCGACCGCCGCCGCCAACGCTTCGTCACAGACGCGCGTTGTCGCCGCGTTGTCAAGATATGCCGTCATCTCCTGCACAAGACCTCCTCCCGCTGTGCAAGGCCCAAACGCCTGCCCTTTCAAAATTTTTTGGGGGCGTTAACCAGGTTCCTGCCCTCGCTGTTCAGGCTTGCATCCCCATTATCCGATTTATTATACAACAAAATGACACTCTTTTCAACGGATATCCATCACAGTCATAAAAAATAGTTGCTTTGCAACTATTTTTTTGCGCATCTGCCCGCTCCGCGGGCAGGCGCATTTTAATCGCATGGCTCCGCGCCTAGGACGGGGCGGATAGCTGATTATTTATGGGCTGCTCTGCAGCCCATAAATAATTTCAATTTCTGTTCACAAAATAATGGTGTCCATCAAGTAATCCAACCGAACCGGAGGTCCCTATTATGAAAATTACACTCTCCCGGCGCACGGCTGTGCGCGCGATCAGCTATCTTGCGGCGGCGTTTGGCGTAGCCGCCGGCATTGCCATTCAGCAGCACGCTGTGGCGCGCGACTACCGCAGCCAGCTTGAAAATACGTATACGCGCGCGCTCGGCGATCTGTCGAGCTACCTGGTCAACATCTCAAACGATCTGGAGAAGGGCCGCTATGTTGGCACAAGCGAGCAGTTCGCGCTGATGGCTGCGCGTATCTGGCGTGAAAGCGGCGGCGCCAAATCGGCGCTTTCCACACTGCCTGTCAGCGACCTGCACATGGACAACACCTATAAATTTCTTTCTCAGGTCGGCGATTATGCGATGGCGCTTTCCAAAAAAGCGGCGGCCGGCGGCGAGCCGAGCGCCGAAGAAGCTGAAAATGCCGAGGCGCTGCGCAACTATGCCTTTAAACTGCGCGATTATGTGGACGATATGCAGCGCGATATCCGCGAGGGACGCATCACTGTGGACGCCCTGCCATCAGGCGGCGGAGACGACACCGAGGGTACGCGCGCCGCGCACGGCCTGTCGAGCGGATTTGAAGACATCGAACAGACGATGACCGGTTATCCGACGCTGATCTATGACGGGCCGTTTTCCGATCATCTGCTCAACCAGAGACCGCGCATGACGGCCGCACTCGATGCTGTGACACCCGAAGCGGCGCTTGAAAAAGCCGCGCTCGCGGCGCGCGTGGAACCGGCCGCCCTGACGCGCGGCGACGACGAAAACTCAAATATGCCGCTTTATATGTTTCGCGCCGGCGACATCAGCGTTGGCGTCACAAAGGCGGGCGGCATTCCAGCCTATCTGATCAACGCGCGGTCCATCGGCGCGCAGCGCATGAGCAACCAGGCAATTTTCCGTTTTGCCGAAACTTATTTAAAAAGCCTTGGTTTTGAAAATATGCGCGCAACCTATTTTGAAACGGCCGATGGTATCTGCACCATCAACTACGCAGCCGTGCAGGACGATGTCATCCTCTATACCGATCTGATCAAGGTCGGCGTCGCGCTTGACGACGGCAGCATCGTCTTTTACGATGCACGCGGCTATATCAGCAATCACCATGCACGTGCGCTGCCTGCGCCGCAATTGACTGCCGAGCAAGCGCAGCAATCTGTCAACCAGTCGCTGCGCATCCTGTCAAGCCGTTTGGCACTGATCCCGACAAGCGGTCAAAACGAGGTGCTCACCTGGGAATTCCAGGCGCAGACGACGGATAACGACGACGAGCAGCCGCGCCGTCTGCTCGTTTATGTCAATGCGGTCAACGGCGCGGAGGAGCAAATTCTGATCCTCGTCGAAACGCCCGAAGGCACATTGACCACATGACATCCCTCCCGCCTGGGGAAACGTCCGCCGCCTTATGCACAAGCATAAGGCGGCGGACGTTGTCTTAACAAAAGTATTTTAAAAGCTCTGAATTGCGCCGAATACGAACAGAGACGCCAATGTCAGAAATGTCAGCCACATCGGGACGGATCGCAGCATCCGTCTCCACCGCAGCGGGCGGGTTTCCTCGCTGTCGCGCGGCAGTGTGAATTTCCCGCGCACAGTCTGCACCGCCGTGAACACAAGCCCGCCTGCCATAATCGGCAGATGAAGCAGCGCTGCCAGCATAAGCAGACCCGTACTGTCCGTCATAGTGATCTCCGACAGCAGCGTCGCATATGTGTTATAGATCATATGCGCCAGGATCGCCGGCAGGATGCACCCGGCGCGCAGCGTGATCCACGCCAGATACAGGCCAATGATAAACGTAGGTACGCCCTGCATGAAATTGCCGTGCATCATTGCAAACAAAAGCGCGCTGACCAGCGCGGCGAACCGGCCGCCATAGGGCGCGAGCGCATGCAGCAGCGCGCCGCGGAACAAAAGCTCCTCAAACAGCGGACCGAGCACGCAAAGAGAAAGCGTCATGATCGCACTCCCGGCAAACGATTCTTCAGGCAGGGAAAAATCAGGCTGCGAAAGGATAAGCCCCGCCTCTCGCAGCGCGCTGTCGAGCTGCGCCATCAGAAAACTGCCCGCAAGCCCGACCCCGATCAGCACAACCGCGGCCGTCCAGCCCCATGTCTCCAGCGCCTGCAAGCTATACGGCTTTGGCCTGAAGGAGTAACCGGTCATGCGCGCCAGCACAAACGCGCCGGCAGCCGACGCGCCTGTGTTCAGGCAGAGCGCCGTCGGATAGACCAGGCTCTCCGGCATCCAGACAGACAGCATACCGACCAGAAAACCGAGAAGAAGCTGAAGCGCGAACGTCAGAAGCAATGAAAGGCCAGCCCAGCGGTAAACGCGGCGCGCGGCGTCCTGTACTTCCCACTCGTTCATTCTTCCGTATATGTAACCTTCGCCATACGCTGCACCACGCGCGGACGGTCAGAATAATCCGTAGGCACCGCCGCGATTTCGTCGACAGCCTCCATCCCCTCCACTACCTTGCCGAAGGCTGCGTATTGACCATCGAGATGCGGCGCGTCCGCGTGCATGATAAAAAACTGTGAACCTGCTGAATCAGGATTGTTGGCGCGCGCCATCGATAAAACGCCGCGTGTGTGCCTGAGGGTATTCTCGACGCCGTTGGACAAAAACTCACCTTTGATGGTGTGTCCCGGTCCGCCCATGCCGGTGCCGTCGGGGCAGCCGCCTTGGATCATGAAACCTGGAATCACGCGGTGAAAGGTCAAGCCGTCATAAAAGCCGTCCTTCACAAGACTGATAAAATTTTCCACTGTGATCGGCGCGATCTGGGGATATAGCTCGATTTTTATTTCCTTGCCGTTTTCCATCTGAATCGTAACCATATGATTCCTCCTTTTTCAGTTGGGGAACCATTATAAACATTCGCCGCGCACCCGCCAAAGGCTGCGCGCTGTCTTTGCCTCTGTTCCCCCGCATTCTGGTCTTAGTTTACTACATCCGCGCAGATGGCGCAAGCCTTTCCGATACAAGCGGCGCGATCCCCCTGAATTTGACAAAATACTGCCTGTATTGATATAATAACCACAGTGTGGTTATTATATCGGGATTATGCCCAACGGCTCGCCGCTTGCGCGGCAACCGCCTTTTAATGGGCAATTATGTCATGCCGTTCGCCGCTTTGCGGGATGGCGGAATGGATCGAAGCTTTATTGAAGATCGGTGGGAACAGGATGAAAAAAATCGGACTGGCTCGTATACGCCCCATTGTTTCCCTTCTGCTGGCGCTGACGTTGGCGGCGGCATTGCCGGGCGGCGCGGCTGCGCAGGATACGGACGGCGCTCAAAAGATTCTTTCCGTGGATATGGCGGCAGCCGGCCTGGACGAAGCGCAAACGGATGTGGACGAACAGGCAAAAGCGGATATACATACAGGCGTACAGGCGATTTTGGATGCAGCGGAGCTTGAGCCGTCCGTTACCGGAATCGACGCGCTTGACGCGCTTGTGGCCGAGACGCTCGCCAAAATCACCAACGAGGATATGACGACGTATGAAAAAGTCGTCGCCTGCTACGATTACCTGACCGACAATATGCGCTACGGCTCGTCTATGTATCATCTCAATGTGCCGTTGGGCGATACGACCTGCGCTGACATTTTCTATACATACGGGGAGGTTGACGGCTTTGGGGCGGTTGCGCTCACCTCAAACTACGGTCTTTGCAACGGCTATGCGGCTGGCTTTATCCTCTTGACGCGCGCCATTGGGCTTGACGCGGATCTTGTCACCGGCCAGACGCGCAGCGCCGGCGGCGGCTACGCATACCACAAATGGGCGGAAATCACCATCGATGGCACCGCCTACGCCTTTGATCCCCAGCTCGACCAAAGCTATGCGCAGAAAGGGCTTGGAGAGTACAGCAACTTCTGCAAAACATATGAGCAGATCAACGGCCGCTACATTAAGGCCTGATCAGCAAATAAAAACGGGCCGACCGGCAGGATGGAGCCGGCCGTCCCGTTTTTTGCACCTTCACAGCCGAACGCCAGGCTGGGAGAAAGATTCTATTTTGTATGAAAGATTTTCGTTTTTTGATCGTATAAAAAATACAGCTATGCAGTGGGAGGAATGCGCATGTTTATGGCAAAGCAGCCCCGTACCGAACGCCGCCGCTTTGTCCCGGCTGTACAGGCGGGACAATCTTTGAGCAGGCACCCTGCCCCGCTGACGCAGCAGACTGTAACGCGGCCGGCGATCGTCCCGCCGCAGGTTGAAATTGCCAGCGAACCGGCTGTGCCTGTCCACGCGTTGAGCAGCGCGCCCATTCAGGCCAAGCTTGGGGAAAGCAAGACGGAGCGCAAGGCGCGGGAGGCCCGAGAGGCCGACATCCAGGCGGCTCAAAACGCAGCGCCCGGCAAGGGCGCCGCTTTCGGCGATATGCACCAGGCGCATATGCAGGAATTAGCCGAAAACCAGCGGCATCTGCGGGTCTATCAGGTGGAGCTTCAGGACCGTATCGACCGTGGGGAAATCGGGCTTGAAAGAGATGTTTCCAAATTGCCGGGACTGTTCGGCGGGGGCGGATACGATCTGGAGCGCGACCGCGCAGGTATCCAAAAGAGGTTCGACGCCAGCCCGCTTGCCAACCAGGTGCTTTTCTCCCGGGCCTTTACAAGCGGCGCTTTCCGGGGATTTAAAGCGCCCGAAAAAGCCGGAGGGGCATATTACCAGCCTGGAACGCACCAAATTGCGATCGAACCGGAAAAGGACGCCCAGGATCAGCGCGGCGCCTACAGCGTGCTGTTCCACGAGGCCAACCATTTTGTGGACAATCAGGCCGGCGCCGACGCCATTCTCCCGACGGACGTTGCGGAGAGTGAGAAGTCCCTGAATGTTTCGAGGCAGCTTGGCATGGACAGCGCGTCGCTGAGTCAGCTTGAAGCGGAGCTGGACAAAAAGCGAAAAGGGTTCCAGCCGGGCGGGGTGTGGGAGAAAAATTCAAGCAGCACCACCAGCCCCTATAGCAGCCACATCAGCACCCATAGCGAGGAAAGCGCGGGATGGTACGAGGGCGCCCGCAAGGACTATGAAAATTACCGTGACAACTTCTTCAAAGTCGCCCACGGAAAAGGGAAAAGCGAAGCGGACCGCGCCGCCGTGGAGGAAGCGATCAAAAAGCGCCTGTATTTCGATATCGTCCGCCGCGCCCAGGCAACAGCCGACCGTGGTGGCGACCTGCAAAAATACGGCGGAAGCGTGGAGGCCGCCCAGCAGATCGCCGGGGTGAAGCTTGAGCAGCTCAAATCGCTTTCGCTCAAGGAGCAGCGCCAGTTTCTGATCGACTCCAACCCGCTAGGCCGCGGGAAATTCAGCAATGGCAAAACAAATCTGTCAGCTGGCGTACAGGACGCCTTCCGGGGCTTTGCCGACCGGGAGGTACGCGACAACACCGGCACAAGCCCAGCGGAAAAGCAACGGAAAGCACTCAATGAAGCTCTCAGCAAAAGCCTTCCCTGGGGGCACGACTACGACTATAATACGAAAACGCCTGACCAAACCTTAGGCGTACATCGCGACAGCCACAGAGGCAACCACAGCACACTGCACGAGATGATGGCCAACATGTCCGAAGCTTTTATGGACGACGACATGGAAAAGCAGCTCTATTTTGAGGAATTCATGCCAAACGCCACGCAGGCTTATCAGAGGACCATCCACAAGGCGGCCCTCGGAGAGCTTGGGGTGAATTATGGCGGAAAATACACAAAAAGGAGGCACTAATGATGACGGATATTCTGCAGGAACTATACAGCGAACACCCAAAAACGCCGGAACAGCTCGCTCTCCAAGCCGCAGAGCAAGCGTTTTTTAAAGCGTTCGGCTATATGCCCCGGTACAGCCCGGGATCGTCCTTTGTAACCGGGGACATCGTGCGGCAGCTCAATGAAGCTGTTAAAACAAAAAAACCGGGCAGGTTTGCGCAATAAAATGAAAGCGAACTAAAAGCGGGGACGCGAAGCGTCCCCGCTTTTATACGGTGCCGTCCGCAAGATTTTCGGCGGCGCGCCGCAGGCCGTCCGCGAGCGCGGCGGATTCGGCGGCGGTGAAGCCGCGCAGCATGCGTGCGTCGGCCGCTTCAAAAGCGGCGCGCACCTGTGCGGCTTTTTCCCTGCCGGCTTCTGTCAGAACAATCCTGTATGAACGCCGGCTCTCTCCATCCGGCATACGCCGCAGAAGCCCCGCCGCCTCCATACGGTCAAGCGTGCGCGAAAGCGTCGCCGTATCCAGCCAGCAGGCGTCCGCAAGCTCGCGCTGCGTCATGGGCACGCCGCGGCGGAGCAGCCGGTTGAGGATACGCGGCTGCCCCTCGCCAAGCGTCAGCCCAAGCGCGAGCAGGCGCGGCCTGAGCGCCCTGCGCCGGACAAAATCGAGCCTGCGCAGGGCCTCCCAGACATCACAGCTTTGGCACATTGCAGACCCTCCTATTCCAATATATATTGTCCGGTGTACAATTTGTAATAACGGCCCTTCTGCGAAAGCAGACCGTCGTGGTCGCCGCGTTCGACAATGACGCCTTTTTCCAGAACAAAGATCGCCTGCGCATTGCGCACGGTGGACAGGCGGTGCGCGATGACAAGCACCGTGCGTCCTTCCATCAGCGCGTCCATGCCGCGCTCGATCAAGCGTTCCGTGCGCGTATCGACCGAGCTGGTCGCTTCGTCGAGAATGAGCACCGGCGGCCGCGCGATGGCCGCGCGCGCGATGGCGATGAGCTGCCTCTGCCCCTGTGAAAGGTTCGCGCCATCGCTTTCGAGCATCGTATCATAGCCGTCGGGCAGGCGTCGGATAAAGGAATCTGCGTTTGCCAGCCTGGCGGCCGCGCGCACATCGGCGTCGCCCGCATCCAGGCGGCCATAGCGGATATTGTCCGCGATGGTACCTGTAAACAGATGCGTATCCTGGATGACCATCGAGATCGAACGGCGCAGGTCGTCCTTGCGGATATCGCGCACATCGATGCCGTCATAGGTGATCGAGCCGGCGTCAATTTCATAAAAGCGCGTGATTAAATTGATGATCGTCGTCTTGCCCGCCCCGGTCGAACCGACAAACGCCAGCTTCTGTCCCGGCTTGGCGTACAGGCTGATCCCATCGAGCACGGGCTTTTGAGGCGTGTACCCAAAGCGCACATCGTGAAAACGCACATCACCGCGCAGCGGCACAAGCTCATTTCCACCGTCCGCAGCCGGGCGCTTCCACGCAAACATGCCGGTGTATTCGCTGCATTCAGCCAACGCGCCGTCCGCGCCGCGCGTGACGCGGCACAGCGTCACTGTGCCGCCGTCCTCCTCGGGCTTTTCATCCATCAGGTCAAAAATACGCTCCGCGCCAGACAGAGCCGCCAGAATAAAGTTGATCTGCTGGGTGAACTGGTTGAGCGGCATGGCGCTCTGGCGCACATAGACAAGATAAGCAGCCAGCGCGCCGAGCGTCATGCCGCCTGCCAAAGCAAACAGCCCGCCCAAGCACGCCGAAACGGCGTAATTAAAATAGGACAGCGCAACAATCGTCGGCACCATGCGCCCGGAGAAGGTGAACGCCTTTGTGGAGGCGGCGCGCAAAGCCTCGTTGCGGCGGCAGAATTCCTCAAAATCCGCGTCCTCATGATTAAAGACCTGTTCGACCTTCTGGCCGGAAACCATCTCCTCCACAAAGCCGTTGATGCTGCCAAGGCACGCCTGCTGCTCGGCATAATACCGCTTGCTGTGTTTTCCATCGCGCCTGATAAACAAAAACATGACCGCTAAAAAGGCGATCACAATGAGCGAAAGCCGCACGTTGAGCACCAGCAGCATCGTCACTGTTCCGGTCACAACGATCGCGCTTTGGATCAGCAGCGCAAAGCTGTTGTTGAGCGCCTCGGTCAGTGTGTCGACATCGTTTGTAAAGCGGCTCATCAGCTCGCCGTGCGTATGCGCGTCAAAATAACGCAGAGGAAGCGTTTGCACATGGCAGAACAGATCGCCGCGGATGCGGCCGACCACCTTCTGCGAGACGCGCACCATCAGTTGGTTATAACCCCATGTCGCGACCACGCCAGCCAGATACATCAGCGCCATCAGCCCGATCATCCGTACCAGCCCCGGTATATCGCCCGGCAGGATATACCGGTCGATCACCGGGTTGAGCAGGTATGTCCCCAGGATATTCGCGCCGCTGCTGACGCAGACCAGCACAGCCACCAACGCAAGCAAAAACTTATGATAGCCCATGTAGTGCAGCAGGCGTCTGACCGCCTGACGCGTGTTTTTCGGCCGCTTGGACCCGTTGACAGCCGCCATCAAAGACCCACTCCTTCCTGCTGCGACTGGTAAATCTCCTGATAAACCGCGTTACCCGCCAAAAGCGACGTGTGCGTTCCCTCGGCCAGAATGCGGCCGTCCTCCATAATGATGATCTTATCGGCATGTACAACCGACGAAACACGCTGCGCAATAATGATCTTTGTCATCCCCGGCAGGCTTTCGGCCAAACGCTGGCGGATGCGCGCTTCCGTCGCCGTATCGACCGCGCTTGTCGAGTCGTCGAGGATCAGCACCTTTGGCCGCTTGAGAATCGCCCGCGCGATGCATAGCCGCTGTTTTTGCCCGCCCGAGACATTGACGCCCCCCTGCCCAAGCTCGGTGTCATAGCCGTCCGAGAGCCGCCCGATGAATTCATCCGCGCAGGCGATGCGGCACGCCTCGGCGATCTCCTCGTCCGTGGCGTCCTGCCTTCCCCACCGCAGATTGTCGCGCACCGTGCCGCTGAACAGCGTGTTTTTCTGAAGCACGACGGCGACCGCATCGCGCAGGTGGCGCAGCGGGTAGCTTTTGACAGGGCGGCCGTCGATGCGCACCTCGCCCCGTGAAGCGTCGTAAAGGCGCGGGATCATCTGAACAAGCGTCGTCTTTGCGGAACCGGTTTTACCGATGATGCCGACGGTCTGGCCTGCCCCAACGGTAAAAGAAATATCCGACAGAACAAATTCCGCCGCCTGCGGCCTGTACTTGAACCAGACATGGTCAAATGTGATTTCCCCGCGCGAAACCGTACAGTCCGGCGAGGCGCCGCGGTCGGTGATTTCGGGCGTCTCGTCGATGATTTCCAGAATGCGGCGGCCCGACGCGAGCGAACGCGTCAGCATCATAAACACGTTTGAAATCATCATCAGGGAATTAAGCACCTGGAGCACGTAGCTTAAAAAGCCTGTCAGCTCGCCGACCTGCATACCGCCGATTCGCACCATGCCGCCGCCGAACCAGAGGATGGCGAGGATGGTGGCGTACATCACAAGCTGCATGGCCGGCATATTGAGCGCAGACAGGCCAAACGCCTTTTCCGAAGCCGTTTGCAGCGCGCGGTTTCCGGCGCTGAATTTTTCGATCTCATAATCGCCGCGCACATACGCCTTTACGACACGGATTGCCGTCAGGTTTTCCTGAATGATGCGGTTGACCTGGTCAATCGACGACTGCATCAATGTATAAAGCGGGCGCACGCGCCGGATGATTTCAAACAGCAGCACGCCGAGCAGCGGCATAGCCACCAGGAACACAAGCGCCAGCTTCGCGTTGATCGTGAAGGAGACGATCGTCGCCGTCAGCATCATCGTCGGCGCGCGAAACGCCGGCCGTATCCCGTTTGAGACGGAATTCTGGATCGTTGTCACATCGCTGGTCAGGCGCGTCACAAGCGACGGCGTACTGAACCGGTCGATGTTCCCAAAGGAAAAGCCCTGCATACGCCGGTATTCGGCCTTGCGCAGCTCGGCACCAAGCCCCTGACCGCACAGCGCCGAAAAGCGCGCGCTTCCGACGCCCAAAAGAAGCGCCGCTCCGGCGCAGACGGTCATCAGCGCACCGCGCTGAAAGATGTACGCCCGATCGCCCATCGCAACGCCGACATCCACAATATCCGCCATAATCAGCGGAATGATCAGCTCGAACATCGCCTCCGTCACAACGCAGAGGATCGCGCCGAACGCATACTTTTTATACGGTCCCATATAGGATAAAATCCGGCGGATCATAAAAAACGCCCTCCTTCCGGCAGCGCCCGCAGATCGTTGCCGAAGCAATCATTGTATACGCTATTATTGTATCAGCAATAGTTGAGTTGTCAAGTATTTTCACAGCATACAAAAGGCGGCCGCCCTCACCAGGGCGGCCGCCTTCCACACTCTTTTTATCTGTTTTGAGCCAAAAACGCTGTCAGGTCACATCAACGGCCGCGCGCAGGCGGATATCCCGCGAGGACGCGCCCACCAGCACGTCGCGCGGGCCGGTGAATGTCCGGTAACCCTTCTCCTTTGCGTCATAATATTGGAAATACCGTTCTTCCACTGTAAAACAGACTGTCCGCTTTTCGCCGGCCGGGATAAATACCCGCCTGAAATCCACCAGCATTTTTGGCGGGCTTTGAATACCCTGGAGTACGGATGCGGGCCGCCCCAAATAACACTGCGCCACCTCGTCGCCGTCGCGGGCGCCCGTGTTCTCAATTTCACAGCGCACAGTGAGCGTCCCGTCCTCCCAGGCTGTTTCCAGCGTTCCATAGGCAAATGTGGTGTAGCTCAACCCATATCCGAAGGGGTAGAGAGGCTCCTTGTCCATCGCGTCAAACCAACGGTAGCCGTTGAGTAGCCCCTCTGTAAAATAAGCGGTATTGGGATGCTTCGCGTCCTTTTCACTGATGCGTCCAGAAGGAGCGTACCGCTCCGGATGCTTGGGATCGCGCGCCGCCAAATCCTCCAGCTTTTTGGGGAATGTGACCGGCAGACGCCCCGCGGGATTGACCGCGCCCTCTAAAACGGCGAGCGTAGCGCGCGTACCCTCCTGACCGGAGAACCACATCTCCAGAATGGCAGGCACCTGATCCTGCCAGGGCATTTCCACTGCGTCGCCGTTGTTAAGCACGACAACCGTATGCGGGTTTGCCGCCGCCACACGGCTGATCAGCTCGTCCTGGTTCTCCTCCAGGGAGAGCCTGTCGCTGACGCTCTGATGCCAGGCAAACACAATCGCCACGTCGGATTCCCGGGCGGCCTGCTCCGCCTCAGCCATGGCCTTTTCATACATGGAGGGCGTGGTCCATGCAAGGCGCACGCTGAGCGGCTCCAGATAGACGCAGGTGTGGTTGAAGTAGATTTCGTACTGCTTGCCTTTCTCCAAATAGATCGTACCGCCCGCGTTGTTCCAGCCGTCAGAGCAGGGAACCACCTCGGAGAATGGGTTTGCAATTCCGTTGGCGGAAATCCGCGTACCCATGCCGATGCGCTCCAGGCTGCCCGGCTTGCCAGCCTCCCGGATGTAAAGGTTTCCGGAGGTGGAAATGGACAAGTCGCCGTTTTCCACGCCGTTTTTGCGGAAGGCGTCAAGCCCCGGGAATTTGCTTTGGAGGCTCAGGCGGTGCATACCGGTTTCGGTGGGGCACAGGTAGCCGTGCCACATGTAATACTCCTTGGGCGTCTCCTTAAAGAAGCCGCGCCGCTGCTCCCGCGCCAAAGCCGGCAGGGGGTGCTGCTCGTCGTGATTGACCAGCGGGTCCACGACAAATTCCTCCGGCGTCGGATACGTTTGCATGTCGCCGTTGCTCAGGGTTTCATAGGTGAACCGGCCGACATACCGCTGAAGGCCATGCTCCGCGGCGTCCAAAGAGGGCTTTAAACACGCCGATGGGATCACCTCGCCGTCCAGATCGTCCCCGGCGGCAAAGCGGACGCGTTCCCCGTATCGTTCCTGTAAAAGCTGATACAGCCCTACCCGCCGGTCGTCGAAGCCATAGGGGGATTCCTTGAAGGTCGGCATGGCCTGCGCATTCGCGCCCGGCCCGATAAGCGCGATTTTCTTCCCCTCAAAATCGATAGGAAGCAGCGGCCCTTCGTTTTTGAGCAGGACGGCGCCCTTTTCCGCGAGCTGCCGGCACACCTCGATGCTGTGCGCCTTGGTCTGCGGATCAATATTGCCGGGAATACGCTGCGGCTCGTCCAGCATTCCGAAGCGGTCCAGCGTATCCAAATAGTAGTAGACGGCGCGGTCCAGGTCCTCCATGGTGACAGGCTGCTCCGGGTCCTCGATAGCGGCCAGCAGGCGCTTTCCATAGGTGGACTGCTCGCTTCCCTCGTCGTAATAATCCTCCCCCGGCATCTCCAGGGTCGCCCCGTGCCGGATGGCGTTCGGGTCGTAAAGGCAGTACCAGTCGTCAAAAATAAAGCCCTGAAAGCCCCATTCCCCGCGCGCCAAATCCTTCATCATATATCCGTAATCATAAGTCCAGGTTCCGTTGACCTGATTATAGTTGGTCATGGCGCTGGCCACGCCCGCCCGCATGACAAGCTCATAGGGACGCATATATAATTCATGCATGGTCTGCTCGTCCATGACGCAGTTGCCCGCGCCCTGGGCCGCGCCCGTGCTGGAGCCGAACATCTGCTTAAGATTGGCAAGAGCCTGGTTATGATCCTGGATGCCCCGTGCCTCCTGCGCGCCCATCTCTCCGTTGAGGACCGGATCCTCGCCGTAGGTCTGATAGTTTCCGCCGTTGCTCGTCCCCTTGAGGGCGACCGGGTCCCGCACTATGTTGACCCGCGGCGTCAAAAGCAGGTGGACGCCCGCCGCTTTGGCCTCGCGCCCCATGGCCTGGCCGTAAAGAAAGGCGCACTGCCGGTCAAAGGTTGAGGCCAGGTTCACCTTGGAGGGAAAGACCGTCGTCTCAAAGCTGATATTGACGCCCTGCTCCCCGTCGGCGATGAAGAAATCGGGGATGCCCAGCCGCTCGTTTCCCCGGACAAACCCGGCCTGATTGGCGCGGTAGGGGTCCCAAAGCTGCCCATGGACGCAGAGGAGCTTTTCCTCCGCGCTCATGGATTTGATCATATCCAGCACGCGCTGGTTTGTAAAACGTTCCATAAAATTGCACCTCTTTTCTTCCGGCGGTCACTGCGCCTGCGCTTTCACGGCCGCAGTCTTTGCCCTCGCCTGCATCTTTTTCTTTTGCAGACGGTAATAGGCATAAACGCACATAGCCAGCAGCGTCACCACATAGGGGATCATCAGGACAAGCTGGGAGGGCAGGTTGATGGTCTGAAGGGTGTTGGCTGTGGCATCCGCCACGCCGAAGAAAATGGAGGCCACAGCCGCGCCGACCGGATGCTGGCCGCTCATGGCTGCCGCCGCGATTCCGATCCAGCCGCGGCCCGCCGTCAGGTCCTTGGCGAACCAGGAGACATAGCCCATGGACATGTATACGCCGCCCATACCGGAGAGCACGCCCGCAATGGTAAGCGCGATGCTCTTGGTCTTATAGACGTTGACGCCCACGGACTTGGCCGCGTCCGGGTTTTCCCCCACGGAACGAATCCGCAGGCCCAGCGGCGTGCGAAACAGCAGATACCAGATCACAAACACCGCGAGAAAGGACAGGTACGTAATGATGTTGTGGCCGGAAACAATCTCCCCCAAAACCGGAATATCCTTGATGAGCGGGATATCCACGGAGGGCATCACTTTGCTGCTCAGCGAGGTCGATATGCCGCGCACGCCGGTGAGCGCAAACAGGAAAAACACCGTTCCGCCGCTGCCCAAAAGGTTGACGGCGATACCGGCCAGGATATCGTCGACCTGGAGCTTGAAGATGATATAAGCCAACACATAGCCGCTGAGCGCCCCGGCCAGCACGCCCGCCAGAAAACCGAGCCATGCGCTGCCTGAATAGGCCGAAACCACCACGCCGGTAAAGGCGGAGATCAGCATGGTGCCTTCCATTGTGATATTGCCCACGCCAACCCGTTCCGAGATGACGGAGGCCAGCGCCGCCAGGAGAATAGGCGTTGTCAGGCGAAGCACAGAAAAGCCAAAGGAGGCGCTGAGCACCAATTCCATTACTTCATTCATTTTTTCAGCCCCCCATTTCTTCCCTGGCCGTCTCAAGCTGCTTGCTGAGCGCATAGGTTTTCCTCTGTCTGTAGCCGGAGAGGAACTGCTCGGCCAGCAGGAACACCAGGATGACGGCCTGGATCACGGAGACGAAGTCGGTCTGCATTCCGGCGCGCATGGACATCAGGTCCGCGCCCTTGCGCAGATAGGCCAAAAACAGCGCCGCCAGCGGGATATACTTGGGATTGCGCCCCGCCAGGATCGCCAGCGTCACGCCGTCCCAGCCGTGTCCTGTGAGATCCGTGTAGGAAAAGCGGCTGTAAAGCCCCAGCGTCTCCATCGCGCCCGCGCCGCCCGCAAGCGCGCTGCCGAGCATCTGGGAAAAGACGGTCACAGCGCCGATGCTGACGCCTGTATATTTGGCAAATTTACCATTTTGCCCCACCAGACGGATTTCATAGCCCCATCGGGTATAGTACATGAAGTAATACGTCAAAATCACCAGGACAATCGCCACTATGATCCCCACATGGATGTTGCTGCGGGGAATCAGCTCCATCAGCCGGGCGCTGTCCGGATATTTTTCAGAAACGACGCTGCCTGCGTTGGGGTCCCGGAAAAAATAGCTGATGATAAACAGGCCAAGCTGAAGGCAGGCGTAGTTGAGCAGCAGGGACGCCACCATTTCGGAAGCGCCCAGCTTGTAGCGCATGAGAGCGGGAATCGCACCCATCAGGCCGCAGACCACGGCCGCCGCCAGCACGCATACGACCGGATGGATGCCCGCCGGCAGATTGACCGACAGCGCCACCGCCGAGGCTACCACCGCGCCGAAGAAGAATCCGCCCTCGGCGAACAGGTTGAACTGGTTGGCGTTGAACATGATGCAGACCGCCAGGCCGGTGATCACAATAGGAATCCACATGGTGAACAGGCTGAAGAAATTATTGAGGCTCATCAGCGGTCCGATCAGCAGGTACTTGATGGCCAGCAGCGGGTCGTCGCTCACGATGACGATGATCACGATGGAAAGTACGATGCCGATGGAAATGGCCATCATCGTGCGCAGCAGCGTAAAGCGTTTTTCCAGCGCCTCCTGGGTCATCCCCCGCTTTTTGAGCTTATCTTTTAACTTATTCATGGAATTTCCCCTCTATTTCGTGTGCGGGCTGCTCCTTTACACCGAGCATATACAGCCCCAATTCCTCCTCCGTCAGAGTGGAGGAGTCCTCAAAATAGCCGGTGATGCGCCCGTTATGGAACACCGCCAGACTGTCGGAGAGTCCCAGCACCTCGTTGAGATCGGCTGAATTGACCAGAATGGCCTTTCCCTCGTCCCGGAGCTGAACCAGGCGGTTTCGGATAAATGTAGCCGCGCCGATGTCAATCCCCCGTGTCGGCTGATCCACCAAAATAACCTCCGGCTCCACTGAGAATTCGCGGGCGACCACCACCTTTTGGATATTGCCGCCCGAAAGCATTCCGATCTCCTGTTCCCGGCCGCTGCACTTGACTTGATACTGTTTGATCAGGGTATCCGCTTCCTCACGTATGGCCTTCATTTTGAAAAGCACCTTTCCGGTAAAACGGGAACTGCGATGGCTGCCCGCCAGGATGTTGTTGGCGATGCTCAGCTTCTTGGCGGTCCCCTCGGCCATACGGTCCTCCGGTATATGCGAAATGCCGGCGTCCCGGATTTCCCGGATGGAATGGTTGGTGATATCCTTTCCATTCAGCTCGATCGTCCCGGCGGTCAGCTTCTCAACGCCGGCAATCGCCTCCAGAATGTCGTGCTGTCCATTGCCCTCCACACCGGCCAGCCCCAGAATCTCGCCTTTCTTTACGTTGAGCGTGACATTGTCCAGCAGCTTTCGTCCCGTGTCGTTTTGGCAGGTGGCGCCCCGGACCTTCAGGACAACAGCGCCCGGCTTCGCTTTCTCTTTCTCAATAACTTCCACCACGTCGCGCCCTACCATCATCCGGGAGATGTCGGCTTCGGTGACGTCGGCGATATTGCGCGTGGCGATCATCCGCCCGGCACGCATCACAGTGACCCGGTCGCACAGCTTCTTCACCTCGTAAAGCTTATGCGAAATAAAAAGGATGGTGTGCCCCTGGTCGCGCAGATGTTTGAGTTCTACAAAAAGCTCCTCCGTCTCCTGGGGCGTAAGAACAGTGGTCGGCTCGTCCAAAATCAGGATTTCCGCGCCTTTGAGCAGGGCCTTGATAATTTCAACCCGCTGTTTCAGCCCGACGGAGATGTTTTCCACCTTTTCCTGCGCCGGCACGGGAAGATTGTATTTTTGAGCGATCTCCTCCGTCATCTGAATCGCCTTTTTCGCATCGAAGCGAATCCCCCTTTTAGGTTCCACGCCCAGGACCACATTTTCCGCCACGGTGAGGGACGGCACCAGCATAAAGTGCTGATGCACCATGCCGATGCTGTGCTCGATCGCCTTGGCCGAGGAGGTCAGGTTTACTTTTTCGCCCTTGACATAGATGCTGCCCTCGCTTGGCTGCTCGATGCCATAGAGCATTTTCATGAGCGTGGACTTGCCCGCTCCGTTCTCTCCGCAGATCGCGTGGATCTCGCCCTTTTTTGCGGAGAAGTTGATGTCCTTGTTGGCCATAACGCCGTTTCCGTATACCTTCATCAAATGCTCGACCCGCAAGATCTCACTCATCGGAGAAGGTCACCCTCTTTCACTTGTATTTCCGATCGCTCAAGAACCGGAGGAAGGCCGAAGGAGAACACCTCCTGAAAACGGCCCTCCTCCGGCGAGCGGCGGACCCGCGTGCAGCGGCCCGCCCAGAGCTGATTGAAAAATTGCGTTTTCCAAAAAGCCTCCGGTTTATTTAATATACTGGTCCTTAAACGCGGCCAGCTCCTCTGTGGTCATACCATAGGAGGATGAGACAGTGATTTTTCCGTCGATGATATCCTGCTTGGCCTGGGCGATGGCCGCAGCGTCCTCCTCGGACACATGCGCCTTGAAGTAGTCGTTTTCCACGATACCGACGCACTCCTTGTCCAGGCCCAGCTTCTCGCATGTGCCGTATGGAACCTGTCCCTGCTTATAAAGCTCATAAGCGCGCAGCAGGGAGATATCCACACGCTTTAAGGAGCTTGTCAGAATCGCGGCCGCCTTGTCGGGATCGCTCTCTGCAAAAATCAGCGACTGATCGGTATCTGAGCCGATGGCCAGCTTGCCGGTTTCCTTGGCGGCCTCAAACACGCCTACGCCGGCATTGGAAGCAAGCTGGAACACCACGTCGGCGCCCGCGTTGTACTGCACCAGGGCAAGCTCCTTGCCCTTGGCGGAATCGTCCCAGTTGCCGGTGTAGGACACGATGGCCTTGATGTCGGGGTTGACATAGGCCGCACCTTCCAGGTAGCCCACCAGCGAATCATTGACAACCGTGGAATCCTCGCCGCCGATAAAGCCGATCACGCCGCTCTCAGAGACACTGGCCGCGGCCATACCGGCCAGGAAAGAGCCTTCGTTGGCATTGTAGGACATGCTGTAGACGTTGCTGACTCCCTCGATCGGTTCGTCAAAGAACCAAAATTCCTTCTCAGGATAATCCTCGGCGGCGGCCTCGATATATTCCATCATTGTCCAGGAACCGGCCACAACGATGTCCCAATCCTCGCTCAGGGTATCGGCGATGATCGAATCGTATTTGGACTTATCAGTCGTCATCTCGATCACCTGTGTTTCCACCTCGTCAGGATATGTATCCTGAATGGCCTTGATACCCGCGGCGGAACAGTCATACCAGGCCAGGTCGCCCAGGTAGCCGTTGAGCAAAAGGACAATCTTTGTCTTATCGCTGCCACTGGCGTCATCGGCGCCGGCGCCTCCCGCACTGGAGGTGCTGGAGCTGCCACAGCCGGCCATGGCGGCTACCATGCCCGCCGCCAGGATCATACTGATCATCCGTTTAAAACCATACTTTTTCATCAATGTACCTCCATCCTGTTTTGAGAACCTCTCACACAATTATCCACCTGGTTAATTAAAACGTTTTAATTACCGGCGAAAAAATAAATGACCGCGTCCTGTCACCTCACGACCGTCATTTGATAGTTGAATATTATCATGTTTGCACGATGCATGTCAATAAAAATAATAATATTTTGGTTTTTTTGACTTTTTGCATAGATTCTAATTGACTATTTTGAATAGATGAACTAAAATCGTTTTAACGAATTATGGGAAATCGTTACGGACCAAGCGTCAGAAAGGACGGAAACTATGCGGGCAACCATTAAGGATGTGGCCAAAGCGGCCGGAGTTTCTCCCTCCACTGTTTCCCTTATCATCAACGAAAGACCTGTCCCCATCTCAAAGGACACGCGTGAAAAGGTAATGAAGGCCGTCAACGATCTGCATTACAGGCCCAATCAGCTTGCGGTCGGCCTTGTAACCAATACCACCAACACCATCGGTTTGATCCTGCCCGATTCCAACAACCCCTTTTTTGCCGCGCTCTCCAACCAGCTTGAGAGCCGGCTGCGTCACGAGCATCTCAATGTCATTATCGGCAACACCGGCGGCGATCCCGAGGTCACCCGGCAGTATCTTCACATCTTTTCCGACCGCCGTGTGGACGGTATTATCCTGGCGCAGATGGATTTTGAGGACGAGGCGGAAACCACAAAATGCCGGGAGCTTTTGAAAAGCATCGATATCCCCATTGTCTATGTGGACCGTGTCGCGGACGACGGAAATCATTTTTCAGTGGAGGTCAACCAGGTCCAGATCGGATACCTGGCCACACGGCATCTGTTGGAGCTGGGGCACAGACAGATCGGATGTGCCTCAGGCTCCATCCGGCTGAACGTCAATGCCTGCCGTTACCTGGGGTACCGCATGGCCCTTGAGGAATATGGCCTGGCAGCCGATCCCAGCCTGCTTTTTTGCGATTCCCTGTCCATCACGTGCGGGCAAAAAGCCCTGCCCTGCCTGCTGGGACAGAATGTCTCGGCCATTTTCGCCTTCAACGACATGATCGCATACGGCATCTACAAGGAATGCCGCAACTATAACCTGTCGATTCCCCGCGATCTGTCCGTCATCGGCGTGGACGATATTTTTCTGTCCGACATCATCTATCCGCCCCTCACAACCGTGGCGCAGCCTGTTTCGGAAATTGCCGCCCGTGCTGTGGACGGAATGCTTCACCTGTTGCAGGATCCTCAAAACAGGACCGATACCGCCAAGCTAAATCCCATCCTGAAGGTGCGCGGCAGCACAGCGCGCTTTTGCCAGGGTTCTGTTTGAATGCAAGCATTTGGCAGCACGAAAAATCAGAATATTGTTTCTTCCCAAATCATTTCCATGAGGCCCGAAACTGAAAAAAGGGGGATACGCAATTGCCGGACGGCAATTGCGTATCCCCCTTTTAAACGCGCGCTCAATATGACAGTGTAACCGGCCCATCCTGTATGTCCACCCATACGGCCGGCTGTTTGCCGGCCGTGGCCAGATAGTAATATCCGGCCCGCCTGCCAAGCCCGCGGCAGGCGTCGTGCCAGACCTCGCGGTCCATCACAGCCACGTCGCCGGGATACAGGATCACCGCGCGCAGATCGCATGCCCGCGGCGGTGCGCCGCCGTTGGATGCGGCCACGCACAGGATCACCGGCTCGGCCATACAGAGGATCGCCTCCTGCGTATGGCTGTGCTTCTCCATCGATGTGACCGGGCACGGCGCCGCCGCTCCGAAGGTCAGCCCCAGATGGGCGGGCGTATCGATCAGCGGCGACCGCGTCATGTGATCCTCATAAGCTGCGGCGAGCGTATGCGAAACGCCCTCGCACGCGTCCGGCATCCTGTAATACGTTCCATAGGAGGTAAAATCAAAGTCCCTGATCGGGACGGCCATGAGCTGCACAAAAATCCGACCTTTCCGCATGCCGCGTTCAGACGGCATTTTTCTTGAGCTGATCCAGGTTCGTCAGGCACATAACGACGATTGTCGCGATGTATGGCGTCATCAAAACGAGCTGCGAGGGAATATTGAAGCTTTGCAGGCCGACCGAAACCGCGTCCGCAAAGGCGAAGATCAGACATGCGAAAAATGCCTTGAGCGGGTCGCCCTTGCCGATGCGCGCGGCCGATACCGCCAGAAATCCCTTGCCGGCCGACATATTCTCCGTGAACATCGAGATGCCGCCAAGCGGCAGGCACGCGCCGGCTGCGCCGGCCAGGACCCCGGTGATCAGCAGCGACGCCCACTTGTATTTGAGTACGGAGACGCCGGCGCTCTGGATCGCCTTTTCATTCAGTCCAACGCCGCGCAGGCGCAGGCCGAACGGCGTTTTATACATCAAAATCTGCGACAGGATCACCACGATAAATGCTGCATACACAAGAACATTGTGGTTGTTAAATATCTCTCCGATCCCCGGGATTTTTCCAAGCAGCGGGATGTCGATTGAGCTGAAGCTCTTGATGCGCGGGTCCATAATGGATCCGCGGATATGAAAGATATTGTACAGCAAAAGCGAGGTCAGGCCCCATGCGCTTAGATTCATTGCGATGCCGACGACAATCGGGTCCGCCTTGAAGTGCAGGACAAATGCGCCGAAAATCGCGGACATGACAATCCCGCTGACAATGCCGAACAGTAATCCCATCAACGCGTTTTCAAACAGATAGCTGCCCCATGTGGCGAAAAACGCGCTTGTCAGCACATAGCTCTCAAGACCAATGTTGAAGATTTTCGCCTTGTGGCCAAATACGCTTCCCATGGTGGCCAGCGCCAGCGGCGCAGACAGGCGGATGGTCGCAGCGAGCGTCGATGTGCTCAGAAGGATTGCGAGCATCTTACCGCACCTCCTTTTCCTGACGGCGGAGCATCCTTAGCTGGCGCTGTTCGGCGAACCACTTGCCGAGCGCCTCGTAATCGATCGCGACCAGCAACACGAACAACGCCTGCAAAACCGAGATCACAAGGCGGTTGGTCGAAGTGACGCGCTCCATATGGAACGACCCGCTCTTGAGCGCGCCCCAGATAAAAGAAATGAAGATGACGGCAATGGGATTGTTGCGGGCGATGGAGGCGATCATGACGCCGTCCCATCCAAGGTTTGTCGCAAACGCCGGGCGGAACTTGCCGAACGCGCCCATCATTTCCGTCCCGCCGCAGACGCCCGCTATAAAGCCGCTTAAAAGGAAGATCATCAAAAAGGTGCTTTTATAATTGACGCCGCCGAACTTTGAAAACTTTAAGTTTTCACCGACCATCTTCAGCTCATATCCCTTGACGGTGTATTTATAGAGCAGGTGCACCAGGATGGCCAATCCAATCGCGATAAAGATGGCGGTGGACGCGCTTGTACGCGGCAGCAGCACGGACAGGCGCGCGGTCGGCTGCATATCGGGCGTGGCGATCGCGTCGGCAAGCTCCGAAGCGTCGAAGCCCATGTACTTAAACGTCAGGTATTCCGTGAACAGCAGCGCGGCATAGTTGAGCATCAGCGTGCTGATCAGCTCGTTGACATCGAGCAGCAGTTTGAGGATTGCGGGGATGAACGAAAACAGCATGCCGCTCAGGCCCGCTGCGAGCAAACACACCACAATATGTACGCCGCGCGGCATCAAAAGCTGATAACCGATCACGGCCGACACGAACGCGCCGAAATACATCTGCCCCTCAATACCGACATTCCAGATGCCGGATTTAAAGGCGATTACCGCCGAAATGCCGGTGATAATGCTCGGCGTGGCCCACCGGATGGTGGTTCCGATTGCGCTTGTGCTGCCGAACGCGCCGACAACCAGGGCCGAAAACGCCTCGGCCGGACTGTTGCCCTGAGAGAGGATGATGACGGAGCCGATCAGCACAACCAGCAGCGCGGCCACGATGTACTTGAGCAGCTCAAGCCGCCATCCGGCGGGCATCTTTGCTTTAAGCTTCATCCTTTTTCCCTCCAAGCATATACATGCCGACCGTCTGTTCGTCCAGCCCGGCCGTGTTCAGCAGATCGCCCGTGATTTCGCCGTTATACATCACAAGGATGCGGTCGCTTAATTCCATGACCTCGCCAAGTTCATGACTTACAAGCAGTACGGACACGCCCGCCTCGGCAATCTGTATAATCTTCTGCCAGATAAATTCGATCGCGCCCACATCGATGCCGCGCGTGGGGTCCTCGATCACCAGCAGGTCGTTTTCCTGCAAAAATTCGCGCCCGACAACCACCTTTTGAATATTGCCGCCCGACAGCGATCCGATCGGCGTATAGACGTCCGGCGTTTTGACTGAAAAATCTTCGACCACATGGCCGGCAAAGCTTTCGGCCTCTTTTTTGTTCACAAGAAGGGGGTTTTTAAATTTGTGCGCGACATGGTACCCCATGATACAGTTTTCCAAAATGCTTGATTCCCGGCTGCATCCCGTTCCCAGGCGGTCCTGCGGAACATAGCCGATGCGGCGGACGCGGTGCCCGCGCGGCGACAGGCGCGTGATATCCTCTCCCTCGTAGGTGATCGTACCCGACTCCGGCCGGCGCAGGCCGAAAATGCTCTCAATCAGCTCGCCCTGGCCGGAGCCGGCCACGCCCGCGATGCCGACAATCTCGCCCTTTTTAACTGAAAAGCTCACATTGCGCACCTTTTCAATGCCGTCGTCGCTCTTGACGCTCAATCCCCGGACGGACAGCAGATCCTCGCCGATCTTCTTTTCATGCTTGGCTGTGTTAAACAACACGTCGCGCCCCACCATCAGGCTCGCAAGAAGCTGTTCGTTCGCTTCGGCAGGCGTCAGATTGCCGGTGACGCGTCCGTTTTTAAGCACAGTGATATAATCAGAAATCTCCATGACTTCGCCAAGCTTGTGGGTAATCAGAATCACCGTCTTGCCATGCGCGGTCAGATAGCGGATCGCGTCGAACAGGCCCTCGATGCCCTGCGGCGTCAGCACCGCCGTCGGTTCGTCGAGGATGATGATATCCGCCCCCTTATAGAGCACCTTGACAATCTCCACCTGCTGGAGCAGCGATACGGGCAGGTCGCGGGCCAGGTCGCCCAGCGGGATGGAAAAATGGTACCGCTCGCAGATCGCCTCGATATCCGCCTTTGCCTTCTTCTTGTCAAGAAACACGCCCATATGCGTGCTCTCGAAGCCGAGCATCAGATTTTCAAGCACCGTCAGGTCCTGATAGAGCATGAACTCCTGATGCACCATGCCGATGCCGCATTTGGCGGCGTCGTTCGGGCTGCGGAACACGACCTTTTTGCCGTTGACAAACACCTCGCCGCGGCTCGGCTTATAGATGCCTGCGATCATATTCATCAGCGTCGATTTTCCCGCGCCGTTTTCCCCGATGATTGAATGCACCGACGCGCGCCGCACGCTCATATTGATATCCTCATTGGCCACAAGCTGGCCGAAATATTTGCAGATCCCGCGGACCTCCAAAATCACATCTTCCATAGACTGCCTGCCTCCCTCGGGAAAAGCCCGGTCGGTTTCAAACGGGCGGCGCGATGCCACGCGCCGCCCGCGATTGTCACTGGACGACGTTTTCGTCCTCCGTAATCTGGATCTCGCCGCTCTTGATGCCCTCTACAACCGCCAGCACGCCCTGCTGAAGCTCCTCGGGGAGCTTGTCGAAATCGCGCTGATCATACATGGGCAATCCCTGCTCAAGGCCATATGCCTTATCGCCGCTTTCATATGTGCCGTCAAACACGCTTTTACCTTCGACATAAAGCGCCTCGTCGAACGGCTTGAGCGCCGACCAGAATACGCATGGATCGACATCGCCCTGCCAGTCGTCGCTGCCGATGCATTTGATTCCCTGGTCCGCACAGCCCGCGATGACGCCCAGCCCGCTGCGGGACGCCGACTGGAAGATCAGATCGACGCCGTTGTTCTGGATCATCAGCTTGGCGACCTCCTGCCCCTTGACCGGATCCTGATCGTTGCCGACATACGCGACCTCAACCGGGATGCTCTCGTCGACATAGTGCACGCCGGCGATAAAGCCGTCGCGGTACCGGCGGCTGACCGGGCGATCTGCATGGGCGATGAAGCCAACCTTACCTACCTCTGTGCTGTTCGCCGCGATATACCCCGCGATAAACGACGACGCATACGGGTCGACCGAAATGGAGCTGACGTTCGGCTGGTTTGTCTTCATATAAACGTCAGCCAGGATAAATTTCGTGTCGGGATATTCCGGAGCGACCTTGACGGCCAGCTCGGACAGGTCGCCCCACATGCAGTAAACAGGGTTTGCTCCAAGCTCCGCCATCGCGCGGACCTGATCTTCATACTCCGCCTTGTCGAGCGTCTCGATGATCTTCAGTTCCGCGCCCGTCTCCTCAGAGAGCTTCTCCAGGCCCTTGACGCACAGCGCGATGAATGGGTCGCCGACCGGCGACGGGATCAGCAGGGCGATCGGCTTGTCGCCCGTCGGCACGGCGCCCGTCGCAGACGCGGCTGGAGCGGCCGGCTCCGCCGGTTCCGAGGCCGGCTGCGCCGCAGAAGCCGCGGCGGAAGCCGCCGCGTCCGACGGGGCCGGAGCGACGCCGCAGCCCGCCAGCAGGCCGGCGCACATCATCATGCTTAGAAGTATTGCGATGGTCCTTTTCATTTCCAACATCCTTTCACTCTTGCTTATTCATATCCCAGGGGTACGCCCCCTAAAAAACGTCATGTCCAGTGGCGGCAAATTGCGTCCATCGTCTTTTCTGACAGGGAGGTGATGCTCTGTGTCTCCATCGTGCGCACATATGTATCCAAACGGTCCTCAAGCGGCTCGGTGAACTTTTTATCAAGCCGGCTCGCACCGAGCATCGCGCCGTACGCATGGCCCACCGGACCGCCGGTGCAGTCGTTGTCCTGGCCGGACATCATCAGAATGCTCATCGCCTTGTTGTAATCGTTGCCAGCGAAATAGATCGCCACAACCTCGGAGGCAAGATTCGGATACGTATGTACCCAGTTGTAATGCTTGTAACGCTCCTCGCACAGTTCCCAGGCGGTGCGGTAATCGGGCGACTTTTCACACGCATCAAATGCAAATTCAAGCACCGTGTACAGCTCGCTGTCCTGCGGAACGGCGAGCATGGCCTTCTGCAAAACGGTCTGCATGTCCGCTTCAACATATGCCATCGAAACAAGCACCGCATTGAATACCTCCGCGAGAATGCCGTTGTTGTGGTGCGAAACACGTCCGTCCTTCCATGCAAGCTCGGCCGCCAGGCGCGGCCTGCCAGGCGCGAGCGCGCCGCAGACAGCGGCGCGCATGGCCGCGCCGATCATCTCACGGTAGGGATTGACAAGATATCCGCTCTGCGGCGGATAGATGCCGGAACGCATATGGCGCAGCGCAACCTCCTCGGCCGTATAGGCGAACGGGATCAGCCCGACCCATTTATCCGCAATGTCGTCCGACGAAATCGCAAAGCCCTTCTCCAAAAACGCGTCGAGCAGCGCAAGCTCAAAGGTGATATCGTCGTTGAGCGTTTCGGGGGGCTTGACATAGCCGTCGATCTCGCCGAACACCTCCCAGAGCCGCGACGACTTAAAGCCTTCAACCGCCGTTCCCAGCGCGGAGCCGATAATCTCTCCAAGCCAGCCGCCATGCACGCGGTCGAACAATTCCTCCCGCTTTGGCAGCGTATAATCGGGGTACTCCTCCAAACGCACGTTTTTAAGATACTGTTCAAACGTTTCATAGATTGTATGGGACCAATATGGATGGTCCGGGATCTTCGGCGCATCCGCCAGATATTTGAACACGCGCGCGTTGATGATTTGCAAATCGATCAGCCGCTCCTCCCGAATCGCGTCGAACGCCTGCGGGATCAGGGCTTCCGCCTTCGACACGTCATAGCCCATATTCGCCATGCTGCTGATCGCGCCGAGCATCTTGGAATACGGCGCTTTTGATTCAGGAAGCGGCTTTGACCAGGCGCCTTTGCCGTTTTCAAGCATCTGGCGCGCTTCCTCGAGAAACTTCCCCTCCAAAAGACCGTCCCATTCGATCAGGTCGGTGCGGTTTTTAACCGGCACGGCGCTGCAAAACAGCTCGTAGTCCCATTCCCAAGCTTTTTTCATAAAATCAACTCCTATATTTTACCTGTTAAGGAATCTGCATCCATTGTGAAATGGATTTCTTTTATTGTATACTATTTCTATATTTCTCGTCGAAAAAGGAGGTTATTTGTCGATGTCGTTCTGCTGTGCCGATCTTTTTAAATTAAAGCATTTTAAACAGGTACGCCTGGCGGCCGGAGAAAGGGGACTTTACCGCCAAATTTCCTGGCCGTTTATCTGTACAACGCCAACTATATCGCAATGGCTGCACGGCGGCGAATTGCTGTTTATCTCAAACGCCGGACCCGATACGGATGAAGCCGACCTGCTTGCGCTCGCGCGCGAATCGTTTGAAAAGGCGCTCTCCGGTATGGTCCTGCTGACGGGCGGCGATTCCATCCCCACGGTTCCACCTGCCCTGTCCCGCCTTTGTGATGAGGCGGCTTTTCCATTGTTCGATATGCCCTGGGACATCAAGCTGGTCGATATCACGCAGGAGATCTCCGAGGCGATTCTTTACCGCAGGGCGCAGAGCAAAAAGGGTCAGCGTTTCATAGAACAGCTTCTATTTTCTGATGACGACCGGCGCAGCTTCGAGGAGCTGGCCGGCTTTTACGAGGTGTCCTGCCGTCCGATCAGGTTCGTCACGGTGGTCGATTTTCCGCCGGATTCTCTTTCTCCGACAGCTCAGGAGCGTTTAAAATCCGATATTTCCCATACGTTTAAGTCTGCCGGCGGCGAAGGATATACTGCGCTCACAATGGGACACCTCAACACCGTCGTCTGCCTTGCGCTCGCCAATGATGCGCGCGCCGCCGGATTGCTGAACAGAAGTATCGCCGATGCATTTGAAACGCTTTGCGCCCGATACCCCCATGCCGGGCTTCGGCTTGGCATTGGCCGTGTGTGCGGACCGGAAGGCAGTGTCCGCGTCAGCTATGCCGACGCCGGAAAGGCGCTGGCGCTCTTGAGCGGCAGTTCATTCCACGGAAATACGCTTCGTTATTCTCAGCTTGGAATATACAAATTGTTTTTTGAAATACAGGACCGTGAGGAGATCAGGCGTTACTATATGGAAAATCTGGAATGCCTTATCGAAGCAGACCGTAAAAACGGGTCCGATCTGGTCGGCACGCTGCGATCCTATCTATACAACAACTGTAACCTTTTGCGTACATCGCAGGCGCTTTATATCCATCGCAACACCTTGATCTACCGGTTAAATACCATCCGCGGGCTACTCGGCCGCGATTTAGACGACGCGCTTGTCCGCCACGAACTGTTCAACAGCCTGCTGGCCGCCGATTTTTTGAATCATTGACAGCTCCCCGCCTGTCAGAAACGGCTCCTGTGTATGGATTTGTTCATTTCGTATAAATAAAATCCGTCCACTGCGCACCGAACATGCGACCGGAGCGCGTTCGCACACAGCATCGAATGGGTTGTCCGCGTTGAGCGCAATAAAGCTGGCCGGCCGGCCGGGGGCGATTCCATACCCATTCCCCAGCCGCAGCGCCTTCGCGCCGTTGTCGGTAATCAGGTCGAGCGCATGTTCAATCTGTTCAGATTTTGTCAGCTGGCACACATGCAGTCCAGCGTCAAGCACATTCATGAGGTTGCCCGAACCGAGCGGATACCATGGATCTGAGATTGAATCCTGTGCGAAGCACACATTAAGCCCCGCGGCCAACAGCTCTGGTACGCGCGTTACGCCGCGCCGGCGTGGATATGTATCCCCGCGGCCCTGCAAATGCAGGTTCTCCGTCGGGCATACCACGAAATGTATGCCTGCGCGCTCCAGCAGGCCGAACAGGCGCGCGGTATACGCATTGTTGTAGGAACCCATCGCGCACGTATGGCTGGCTGTCGTCAGCTCTCCGACGCCATGCAGGTACGCCTGTGAAGCAAGCTCCTCCAAAAAACGCGACTGCTCGTCATCCGTTTCATCGCAGTGTACGTCGACCATGCAGCCGTATTTCACCGCCAGACGAACCGCCCGGCGCACGGAACGGATGCCAAGGCTGCGGGTAAATTCATAGTGCGGGATCGCGCCGACCGCGTCGGCGCCCATTTCGAGCGCCTCCTGCACAAGACGGTCGCCTTCCGGATAGGCATACATCCCCTCCTGCGGAAAGGCGACGATCTGAATGGAGACGAAGTCCCTCAGTTCCTCCCGCAGCTCCAGCATAGCCCTCAGGCCCATCAGCGCCGGATCGGTCACATCGACGTGTGTGCGGATGTGCTGTACGCCGCTTAAAACCTGCTTTTTGACGGCTATGCGCGCGCGGCGCTTCATCTCCTGTGCGCTCATGCCGGCCTTTGTCCGCGACCAGCGGGAAATCCCTTCAAACAGCGTGCCGCCCGCGCCAGGCGCGCCGGGTTCGCGCGCGGTGTAGACATAATCAAGGTGTATATGCGGCTCGACATATGGCGGCAGTACCAGCCGACCGCCGAGGTCGATGCACGGTACCTGGGGATACGCCTGCGCCAGCGACGGCGCGATCTCTGCAAAAACGCCGCCGTCTATCAAAAGGTCGACTGGATATGTATCCGTGCGTCGCCGTATATTTGTAAATAAAAGCCTGTCCATGACTTGGGTTCCTCCTGTATGCGGCCGCGCCGCTCATTTCTGTTAAAAGCATAGCACAGGCAAAGAGGTCCGTCATTGTACGCATCGTACAAGCATTTATTATGCTTTCAGACCTTTTGTACATTGTGAATATTTTAAATTCAAGATATTCTTTATTTGTATAATAAAAGTACAATTTATCTTTCAAACAAGGAGGATTCCTATGTACCCTTCGGTTGATATGGAAACGATGACCTGGTTGGAATACCGCGAAAAAATCGATTCCATCCTGATTCTGCCCGTTGGTGCGACCGAGCAGCATGGTCCGCATCTTCCTTTATGTGTTGACGCGCTGCTTGCGCGTGAGTTTGCCCACCGCCTTGCGCAGAAAACAAATGGTATTGTTGCGCCGGCACTTTCCTATGGGTATAAATCAAAGCCGCAAAGCGGCGGCGGACCGCTCTTTCCGGGCACAATCGATCTGTCCGGCGCAACCCTCCAACAGCTTGCGGCCGATTTGATCGACGAATTTGTGCGCGACGGTTTCACAAAAATTTTTATCATGAACGCTCACTTTGAAAACGACCCGTTTTTGATCGAAGCCATGGATCTCTGCGCCGCCAAATACGATGGACGCGTCACGCTTGTCTTGTCCAACTGGTGGGACCCAATGCCCGACGAACTGATCGGCCGCCTGTTCGACGAGACGCCGTTTCCCGGATGGGCCGCCGAACACGCCGCAATTACAGAAACTTCCCTGATGCTTTATTTCGCGCCGGAGCTTGTCCATATGGACCGTATCGACGACAGCGCGGCGGCCGCGCCATGCGCCTACCATCGCTATCCTGTAAAACCCGGCTGTGTCCCCGCGTCGGGCGTTCTAGCGTCGGCGCGTTCCTCCAGCGCCGAAAAGGGACGGCTGATCGTCGAATCGGTCCTGCCGCGCCTGTGTGATATTGTCCGGGAAGCCTTCGCTTAACGTATGTGCCGGCACAGTGGCAAAAAAGGCCCGAGGCGGAATATTCCGCCTCGGGCCTTTTTTTAACTGCGAATATTGTATTCTGTTTTTTACGCCAGCGCAGCCGCATTCAGGACGGTAACGCCCGTGTCGACCGTGGAGCCGTCGCCCGCATCGGTGCCGTCAAGCGCCGCGACAGCGGCCTTGATGCCCTCGTAACCCATGACATCCGGGTTCTGTGCCATCGTGCACAGCAGGGAACCGTCCTTGATGAGGCTCTGGATCATATCGGATTTATCGAAGCCAACGCCGATCACATCGCCGCCGTCCTCTTTGATGGCGTTGCCCGTGCCAACGGTGCAGCCTTCATTCGTTCCGAAGATACCCACGCAGCCCTGCGCGATATAGTTAGTCGCGATATCCTTCGACTTGGCGGCGTCGCCTTCGCTGTACTGTGTCTCACCGATCTCAAAGTTGGTGCCTTCGAACGCGGAACGGAAACCGTTCTCACGGTCAACCGTGGAGGTGGTGGCCGCATTCGTGTTGATGATGCCGATCTTGCCCTCAGTGATGCCCTTCTCATTCAGAGCCTTGAGCATCTCCTCGCCAGCAGTCTTGCCGGCGGCAACGTTGTCGGTCGCAAAGGTCTTGACAGCCGGATGATTCGCCGGAGAATCGACATAAACAATCTTGACGCCGGCAGCCTCGGCTTCCTTCAGAGCGGCCACGTCCGCATCCGGGCCATTCGCAGCCAGCAGGATGGCCTGCGCGCCGTCGGCAACCGCGTTGTTGATGCACTCAATCTGCTTGGCGTCATCCTTGACATCGGGAGCAGACCACTTGTAATCGACGTTGCCAAGCTCGGCAACCGCCTTCTGGCAGCCCTTATCCATATTGACCCAGTGCTGGTCCATCTGGTCCATGGAGATCATATAGATCTTATAGGTTTCGCCGGAAGCTGCCGGAGTCGACGCAGCCGGAGCTGTGGAGGCTGCGGGGGCCGATTCAGCCGGAGCGGCCGGAGCAGACGACGAAGCGGTCGAGCTGCCGCCGCTGCACGCGGTGAACGCTGTGGCGAACATGGCTGACGCCAGCAATGCTGCAAAAATTCTTTTCATTTCTGTTTTCCTCCTAAAGATATTTGTAAAAGCCTGTTTTGGCTTTTCAAACGCCAAATTTTAATCAACCGGCCGCCATCCCGGCGTTCTCGCCCTTTTTGGCCTTGTGGCGGCGGGGCTTTCCGCCGCGCAGGAACACGTCAAGCAAAACGGAGAGGACGACGATCACGCCGATGAGGATGTTGCGGATGGCCACCGGCGCGCCGATGAACTGAAGACCGTTCTGGAGCACGCCCCAGATCGCGGCGCCGATGACGGTGCCGAGCAGGATGCCCTGGCCGCCGAGCGGGGAAACGCCGCCGATAACCGACGCGGCAACCGCGTACATTTCATAAGTATTGCCCGCATCCATCGTGCCCATACCGCTGGTGGCGCAGATAATCAGACCGACCACGCAGGCGCAGAACGCGCTGACGAGATACGCCTTGTTTGTGGTGCTGATTACATTGACGCCGGAAAGCTTGGACGCCTCAACGTTGCTTCCGATTGCGTAAATATGGCGGCCGGTGCGTGTGCGGCTGAGAATGAAGTTAAACACAAGCCAGATCACAATGGCGATCCAGATGGTATTGTACAGCCCGAACAGCTTGCCGTAATAGAAGAAATCGCGGAAACCGGCGGCAGCGTCGCCGATGGAGTCGGTGTTGTAGTTGTTGTTGGCAATCTGCGCGATGCCGCGCGCGATCTGCATGGTGCCGAGCGTGGCGATGAAGGGCGGCAGCTTGTAGCGCGCGACCAGCTCACCGTTGACAAAGCCGATCAACAGGCAGCAGGCCAATGTGATCAGCGCCGCAACCCAGGGATTGACGCCCTTGGTCATCATGGTAGCGGAAATCATACAGCTCATGCCAACGACGGATCCAATCGACAAATCGATGTTGCCCGTAATCAGGATGTACGACTGACCGATGCCGATAATCAGGGTCGGAGCGATCTGCCGCAGCAGGTTGCCCATGTTCTTGCCGGAGAAGAACGACGGGTTCATCGCGCCGAACACCAGGCACAGGATGATTAAACCGATTGTAACCGTGACCACCTGGCCCATGCCGCGGATGGCCATGATTCTGCGTATTGGGGATCTCTTTTCCATATCCAATGCTCCTTCGCTTCAAATTCAGGCCGGCCGCGAGCCGTCGATTTTGCTCTCGAACCGGGTGGCGTATTCCAGCACCTCGTTCTGTGTCGTCTCGCGCGGATCAAGCTCGCCGGTGACGCGCCCGTCGCACATGACGATGATCCGGTCGGAGATGCCCAGCACCTCCGGCATTTCCGAGGATACAAACAAAACGCCGATCCCCTGCTTTTTCAGCTCGTTCATCAGGTTGTAAATTTCCACCTTGGCCGCAACGTCGATGCCGCGCGTCGGCTCGTCGAAGATGACGACGCGTGAATTGCGCGCCAGCCATTTGGCCACGACCACCTTCTGCTGGTTGCCGCCCGACAGGCCGCCCGCGTCCGTCTCGGCGCTTGCCATCTTGATGGAAAGGTTGCTGCGCGCCTTCTCAACCATCTCGCGCTCTTTTTTACGGTTGACAACCCCCAGGGAATTGCACAGAATATCCAGGTTAGGCAGCGCGATATTGTCGCTGATTGAAAGCTTGGTGCACAGCCCGTCCTTTTTGCGGTCCTCGGGCGCAAGCACAATGCCCGCGCGGATGGCGTCCATGGGGCAGTGAATTTTCACTGGCTTGCCGTCGAGGATGACCTCGCCGGAATCCTTCGGGTCGACGCCGAACAGCGCGCGCGTCGTCTCCGTGCGCCCCGCGCCCATCAGGCCGGCGATACCGACGATCTCGCCTTCATAAAGATCGAAGCTGACGTCGCGCACCATGCGCCCCGCATTGAGATGCTTGACCTCTAAAATCTTGCGGCCGCGCTCGCACTGCACGCGCGGGAATTTTTCCTTGATTTCCCGGCCGACCATATTGGCGATGATCTCGTCCATCGAAAAATCGGTAAAATTGCCGCTGGTGATAAACTTGCCGTCGCGCATGATGGTGACACGGTCGACAATGTGCTGCAATTCCTCCAGACGGTGGGAGATGTAAACGATGCCGCACCCCTCATCGCGCAGCTTGTGGATGATGACGAACAAGTCGTCGATCTCCTTGGACGTCAGCGCCGAAGTCGGCTCGTCCATGATCAGGATGCGCGCGTTTGTCGAAAGCGCCTTGGCGATTTCAACCATCTGCTGCTTGGAAACAGCCAGATCGCCGACGACCGTCTCCGGGTCGATCTGGATGTTCATGCGGCCGAGCACAGCCGCGGCCTGCTCGTTCATCTGCTTGGATGAGAGCACGCCTGCGTGCGTCTTTTCACGCCCAAGGAAGATATTCTCCGCCACGGTCAGATGCTGGCACATGTTCAGCTCCTGGTGGATGATGGCGACGCCAAGCTCCTGCGCCTTTTTCGGCGTGAGATCTCCGATCTGCTGGCCAAAAATCGTGACCTCGCCCTCGTCGCGCGTATAAACGCCGCTGAGAATTTTCATCAGCGTCGATTTGCCCGCGCCGTTTTCACCGAGCAGCGCCATGACTTCGCCGGAGCGCAGATTGAAGGACACGTCGTCCAGGGCTTTGACGCCCGGAAAAAGCTTGCTGATGTGGGCGAGCTCAACAATTGTCTCCTGCATAAAATACACCCGCCTTTCTCTTTGCTACTGATGAAAGTATAGCATCGAACAGGGCGGGTGTGCTAGGGGGTGATCTTTTGTTTTAGGGGGACATCCTTACGGACTTTCCGTCATTTTTCTCCGATATGCAAAATTTCAACTCATTATTTTATATATTTCGCACAATTTCATCGTGTCCGATGCGGATCATATCCCTCCTCTTTGCTCAGGGCGCAAAAGCCCTCCCGGTCGTATTCATGCAGCAGCGCGCCATTTTCCGCCACAAGCAGCCGGTCGGCGACCGACAGGCTGTCGGAAATATTGACCATCAAAAGCACCAGCGCGATCCCCCGCGCGCGCAGCAATTCCAACAGGTCGATGATGTGGCGGCGCCGGTACATATCCGCCCCGAAGAACGGCTGTACGCAGAATACGACCGCCGGCCGGTACAGATGCATGCGGTAATATACAAGGTCGTAAAGCGTCCGGCGCGAAAGGCGCCGCACGTCGCGCTCATAAATATCCTCTCCAAACACGGACGCGTATTCGCGTGCGATGCTCGCGCGCGCCGCATGGCCGCTCCAAAAAAATTTCCCCTTTCGATCAGCCATAAAGCAAAGATTGTCAAGCGCCGTCAGCCCCTCGAAGATCATTGTGCGCGTCGGGTCGGCCTGAATAACGCCGACCGCTTGCCCGCGCGTACCGTCACCGCCTGAAAATGGGCGTCCGCCCATCACGAGCCGCCCGCTGCGCGGACGTAAATTGCCGGTCATCAGCCCGACAATATCCTCCAGAATCGTATTACTGCGGTCGAGCAGCGCGACACATTCGCCCGGCAGAACACGCATGGAGAAGCCATGCAGGTTTTCCGTCACAACACGGTCAAATTCCAGCGCCGGCAGCCGGCGCGGCCCGGTCAGCTCCGGCGGCGGGACGGGGCGCGAAAAATCAAGAGAACGGCTCCAGATCGCCTCGTCGCTCGCATACGGGCGGCGCAGCGAAAACACGATACATCCATCCTCCATGCCAACCACACGGTCGCAGATGGTAAACGCCTCCTCGTGGTGCGCACAGAGATAAAGAAACGACAGCCCGCGCGCGGCGCACCGGCGCATCAGCGCCTGAAAACGCGCCAGGTCGGCTGTGCTGATAATATTGCTGATATCGCGGACCACTACGAGCCGCGCGCCGCTCAAAACCGCCTTAAGCAGTTCGACGGCGCATCGCTCATATCCCGAAAGCGCAGAGGCGGGCGTATCCGGCGAAACCTCGATCTCAAGCTCTCCGGCATACCGCCAGTACTGTTCGCGCAATGTCCGGCGGCTGATCAAATATTTTTTAAAGCCGCGCCGCAGCACAAAGAGATTATCCATCACCGAAAGGCCGCCCACCAGCCGTCCGCGCCGCTCGATCACTGCGGCCCGGTTGCGCGTCATTGGGCTTTTGCGGTAGCTGTTCACAAGCTGCTCGTCGAAATAAACAAAGCCATAGTGCAGCGGCAGATTTTTCTGCACCAGCTCCACCAGCTCGTCCTCGCCGTGGTCGCTCATGCACAAAAGCCCCAAAATCTCTCCACAGAACAGATGCAGACTCAGATCGGTCAGGCACGCGCTGCCGTCAACGACACGCGTTACATGGTCCATGCGCAGAACTTCTTCCCTCATGACAGCGCCCCCGCATCCCGGCTGTCGCGCGGCAGCGTGATTTCAACATCGGTCCCGACGCCCGGTGTGCTCTGAACGCACAGGCCGTATTCCTCGCCGAATAGCAGGCGGATACGGTTTTGGACGTTGACAAGCGCGATGCCGCCGCGCGCGGATCCGCTGTGCACATATTCGATGCCGTTTGCGGAAAGACGCCCGCTGAGAGCGGCGAGCGTGTCGGCCGGCATGCCGACGCCATCGTCCGACACGGTGATCAGCAAGCGTTTTTTCGTCCCCTCAATCCGGATACACAGATTTCCCCGGCCAACCTTGCGCTCGATGCCGTGGACGATTGAATTTTCAACGATCGGCTGGAGCGTCAGCTTCGGCAGCTTGCAGGCGTAAAGCTCCGCGCGGTCCTGTTCGTCGCACTCGATCGACAGGTTGAGCCGTTCGCCAAAGCGGTAACGCTGGATGATGCAGTAATTTTCGATATTTTGAAGCTCCTCCTCCAGCGTAACGAGGTTTTCAACATTCGAAATCGTGTACCGGAAAAAAGTCGCGAGCGCTTCCGTCATTTCCGCCACATTGTCCATACCGGCCGCGAGCGCCTCGCCGCGGATCCCCTCAAGCGTGTTATAGAGAAAATGCGGGTTGATCTGGTTTTGCAGCGCCAGATACTGTGCCTGGCGCTTTGTCGCCCCGATCAAATCGTTCGCTGCAAGAAATTCCCGCAGCTTTGCAAACGCCGCCGCGTGCGCGGGGCTGGCTGCATACCGCTGCTCTGAAACGCCCTGAAGGGTATAGCCGTCGGCAAACAGCTCCATCATGCGTTCCGTCTCAAGAAACGGCCGGTATACAAGCCGGTCGAACGCATAGCCAATCAACGCGAGCAGCCCCGCGCCCGCCAGCGCGATCCACAGACCGCCGCGTCCGGCGCAGGCCGCCGCCAACGCCGCGAGCAGCAGGGCACAGACACCAAAAAACGCCGCAAAGGCCCACCGGACCCGCAGCGACAGAAAACGCGTTTTATTTTTCATTTTGCACGCACCGCCGTTTCACGATCCATGCCCCTTTCCCGGCCGGAAAGAGGCGCGGCCGCTCAAGAGTACAGCTTGCGGAATTCGCCGGGCTTGAGTCCCGTCGCCTTCTTAAAGCTTTTTGTAAAATATTTTAAATCAGAATACCCCACCCGCACGCAGACCTCTGCGACGGACAGGTTCGTTTCACGCAGCAGCTCCTTGGCACGGTTCATGCGCACCTCCGACAGATATTCCAAAAAGTTCCGCCCCGTCTCCTTTTTAAACAGCGAGCTGAAATACGACCCGCTGAACCCGACAATATTGCTCACCCATTCAAGTGTGAGCGGATCGGCGTAGTGCTCCTGGATATACTGCTTGGCTGTGCGGATCGGCCGTGTATCCGCCTGACGCTTCTGCTCGCTTAAAGCCTGCATCGCTTCTGAAAGCATCCCCCGCAGGCAGCACCAGACGTCGTCCGCGCTGGCGCACAGGTCCGCGCGGCGCGCAAAACGCTCGCGCAGCGTATCGCCGCCCGGCACGTCGTACTGCAAATTGCGCGCAAGCAGATACCATGTCCCGCACGCTTCGGCCGTCAGACGCAAAAGCTCCCCGCCCGTATAGCCTCCGGCGTTTTCCAGTCCGGCGCGCATCGCTTCGATCGCTTCGAGCGCCATCATGGGATTTAACAGCTCCAGCGCCGTCTGCATCGAACGGCCAAACTCGGCGGCCAGCGCCGCAGCGGCCGGGCAACCGCCGCCTTCGGGCGCCGTAAGCAGGCGGCCCGTCCCTTCCACAAGGCGCTGGTCGAGCGCCGCGCGCGCCTCATCCAGCGACGCGGCCAATCCGGCGGGCGACGGCTGCGCTCCGCCGATGCCGAGCGTAAATTCGCCCGCTACAAAGCTGCGCTGCACCAGCAGTTCATCGAGCGCCGCGCGCAGGCTGCGGCGCACGGCCGGAGCGTCGTCCGGGCGATAGTTGAGTACGCCCCACGCCCGGCTGCCCTGAAAGCACAGCTCAAACTCCGTGCAGCGGCCCTCAAGCGCCGCACGGAAAATCTGCGCCACCTTCTCCTCCACAACATCAAAGCCTCCGGCGGAAAAAATCGCTTCATCACAATCGACCTTGACGCCGAAAATCTGAAAATTGCCCGGCTCCATATGATAGCGGTACGCGCGGTTAAACGCCTCCAACCCGTCCGGCAGACGCACGCCGGACAGCAGATCGCCGAACATACCGGAACGCAGCCGGTCCAGATCGCTTTGCAGGCGCAGGCGCATTTGTTCCTCACGCGAAAGCTGCTCGGTCCGGCGCAGCCAGCGCCCATGCATCTTTTCCAGCGTGGCGGTCAGCTCGTCCTTTTTGATGGGCTTGAGAAGATAGTCGCCCGCGCCGTATTTGAGCGCGCTCTGCGCGTATTCAAAGTGGCGGTAGCCGCTGACGATGATGAATTCCAGCGCCGGGTCAAGCTGGCGGGCGCGGCGGATCAGTTCAATTCCATCACAGCCGGGCATACGGATATCGGTGATCATCAGGTCGGGACGACGCGTTTCAATCAGCTCGAGCGCCTCCAGGCCGTTGTGCGCAACGCCGACGATCTCCATATCCATGGCGGTCCAATCCACCAGCTTTTGAATCAGCAGGCAGACCTTCTCCTCATCGTCCGCGATGACAACTCTCATCATAGTCGCTCCCTCCTGTCGGCGGCGCGTCAGTGCTCGAACAGCTCCGATTCCACCGCCGCGCAGAGCAGGTGGTAAACGGCGATGTGATACTCCTGTATGCGGTAGGTCTCATGCTCCGGCATCACCAGGCACTCGTCGCAAAGCCGCGCCAATTCGCCGCCGTCGCGTCCGGAAAGCCCGAGCGTCGCCACGCCCGCGGCGCGCGCAGCAATCACAGCGGCCGCCACATTCTTCGCGTTGCCCGACGTGCTGACGCCGATCAGCAGATCGCCGGGCCGGCCGTATCCAATCACCTGCTGCGCGTAGATCAAATCCGGGTCGACATCGTTCATAAACGCCGTCACAAGCGCCGGATGCGCCGACAGCGCGATCGCCGGAAGCCCCTGCTGGAGCTTCTTTGCAATCTGCGCGCCGCGTTCGCCGCCCGCCTTCACAAACGCGTCTTTCTGTCCGTCTGTCAGCGGGCGCCGGAGCAGAAAGCCCTTCATCAGCTCGCCGACGATGTGATCGCAGTCGGCGCAGCTTCCCCCGTTGCCGCACAGCAACAGCTTGCCGCCTGCCCGGTAGGTTGTTAAAATCATCTCATACGCCTTTAAAATCGCGTCACGGCCCAGCGCGAGCGCCGGCCAGCGGTCAAAAAATCCTTCGACCAGCTTTTGTGTGCGTTCCTTCATTCCGCAATGCTCCCTTCGGTTGTTTCCAAATGGTATGACGCGACCGTCAGGGCCGCCAGATCGCCCACCGACTCGGTCAGCCCGGCCGGCACAACCTCGCAGGCGGCGCGCGCGGCGGGCAGCGTCTCGCGTTCGATCACGGCGCGCGCGGCCGGCCACAGCTCGTTTTGCGACCGCGCAAAGATGCTGCCGATCACAATCCGTTCCGGATTGAGCAGGTCTATCAGAATCGAAAGCCCCTGTCCGAGCCGCCGCCCGCAGGCTGTCATAATCGCAAGCGCCAACTCGTCGCCCGCCTCGGCGGCACGCCCCACCTTTGCGGCCGTCAGCGTGGAAAGTTCGGACAGCGAGGGGCACAGCGGCGGCTTTTCACCGCGCTGAAGGCGTTCGCGCGCCATGGTTTCGGCAAGCTGCGCAATACCGCCGCCGCTGCAAAAGCCCTCGAACGAGCCGGATTTTCCATAGCCCGCCGGGCCGCAGTCCGCCAGCCGGATATGCCCGGCCTCGCCGGCCATGTCGCTCGCGCCCTCATAAAGCCGGCCGTCCAGAATCAGCCCCGCGCCAAGACCTGTGCCGAACGTCAGAAAGATCATGCTGCGGCAGCCGCGTCCCGCGCCGAGCTTCCACTCGGCCAGCGCGCAGGCGTTCGCGTCGTTGCAAAGGCGCGCCGGGATACCGAGCGCCTCCGATATACAGGCCGCCGCCGGGATTTCATCCCACCCCACCAGATTCGGCGGGGAAAGGATCACTCCGCGCCGGCTGTCAAGCGGCCCGCCGCAGCTGATGCCCGCGGCGGACGGCCGCTGCGGCGCGCGGGCCATGCATTCCCGCGCGTCCGCGCAAAGCTCCGCCAGCAGCTCCATGGGCGCGCGGCCGGCCGTCGGACGGCTTTCGCAGCGGTGCAGAAGCCGCACCCCGCCGTCCGCCGCGCGCTTCCCGAGCGAGACGGCGCATTTTGTCCCGCCGATATCAATGCCGATCAGATACATTGCAACTCCTCCGTATACGCAGCTTCACAGCCCAAGCCACTGTTTGAGCGCGTCAAGACAGGTGAAATCGCCGACGATTGCGTCTGCGCCCGCTTTGACAAGGCGCTCGCGCTTAACGGGATTGACCCCACGCAGCGCCGTCTCGTCCGTGGCCGCGCCGAGCGCATACGCGCCGCACGCCGCGCCGAGCGCAATTTCCACCTTGCCGTCGCCGACCACAAGCAGCCGGTCGCCCGCCAGCTTCTTTTCCTCGAGCAGCAGCCTGAGCACCGCCTCCTTCGAACAGGCGGCGGCGCGCTCCGGCGCGCCGCGGATCTCGGAAAAACAGTCCGCGACACCGAGAATGCCTGCTTCGCGCAGCACGTCGCGGTGGTCGGTGCCGCTGGCCAGATAAACGTCGACGCCCGCTTCGCGCAGCATATGCAGAAAATCGACGGCGCCCGCGATCAGATATTGCTCCGGGCGGTCCTCGCCGCTCTCAAGCCGCCGGATGCGTTCACCCACGCGCTGCATCAAACGGCGGTTGTATTCATCCTTATACCACCATTCGTCACGGCCGGGATCGCCGCCATTGGCTGCGTCAACCTGTTCGGCGAGCCAGCGCATCTGATAGACCGTCTGGATGCCCGTCGACTGGTCGATATATTCGTCAACCCTGCGCCGCAACGCGTCGTCGGCCTGCCCGCCGCCGATGTATTCCAGCATCATCGGGCGCATAACCTCCTCCCATCCGCAGCGCAGCGTGGAAAAGGTCCCGTCGAAATCAAAAATCGCGGCCTGCACACGGCCGCCCGGCAGGCGGTCCGGGTGCAGGATTTCAAGTCCGGTTTGGCTATTGTTCATCGGCTGTTCTCCTCAAATTTCTGTATAATTTCCGCGGGGGACGCAGTTCCGGTCGTCCCGATCTTTTTAACCGTCACGCCGGACGCGAGATTGGCGAACGCGAGCGCCTCCCCGCCGGCGGCTCCGGCGGCGCGCGCCGCGCAGAACGCGGACAAAAACGTATCCCCCGCCCCGACGATATCGACCGGCGGCTTCTGCGGGCGCGTCGGCGCGAAGGCAAGCCCCTCGTCGCCGCTGTACCACAGCGCGCCCACTTCGCCGAGTGTGACGATCACCGGACGGCCCGTGCGGGCAGAAAGCGTTTTTGCGATCTCGCCGTATTCCTCCGGCGCCGGCGCGCCGGACGGCGCGCGCCCGACAGCCAGCGCCGCCTCGACCTCGTTCGGCTTGAGGATCACGCCGGTGTAAAGCGCGGCGTTCTCGCGGCTGTCGACGATCACGGGCATACGCGCGCCGATCTCGGCCAGGCGCGCGCGCACGCGTCCGGTCAGAACGCCGTGACGGTACTGGTCGCACACCGCGATGACATCGCAGCGACCGGCCGCTTCGTCGAGCGCCGCGAGCACCCGATCCTCATCGCCAGCGGAGATCGGATCAAAGTTTTCAAAGTCGATGCGCGGGTCCTCATACACCGTCTCGGAGATGCCCGCGCGCAGAGGCTTGCAGTAGCACGGCGTCACGCGGCCCTGGCTGACGATGAGGCGGCCTGTATCAATACCGCGCTTTGCAAAACAATCGCGCAGCAGAAAGCCGCGCCAATCGTCCCCGATGACTGAAATGACCGTCAGTTCCCCGACGCCGAGCGCCCGCAGGTTGCAGGCCACATTGCCGCCCCCGCCCGGCGAGGCCGTCTCGCCGACGACCGGCAGCGGGAAATGCGGCGTCTCGCGCGACAGGCGCGACAGGCGCATATCCGCACGCCAGTACAGGTCAAGGCAGACGTCGCCGATCATGCAGACGCGCGCGTTTTGCACAGCCCCCGCAAGCGCGCGCACACGCGCCCCGTCAAGCTCTACACGTTTCATGGCGCGCCCTCCTCATTCAAGACCGGCCAGACGCCGGTACAGGGATGGAATCGTCTCAAGATGGTTCCCGTAGATATACAGGCCCGTGCCGCCGTTGGAGGTCGGGCGGTTGATGACATTCTTGCGCGGGCGGTAATAGTAATCGTACTTATCTTTTCCTATATCGGTACGATAATCGCCCATCGGCAGAATATCGAAGTTGGCGGTTGTGATCTGAAAGGTCGGATAGCCCTGGTTGCGCGCAATGGACAATGCCTTCAAAAACACCTCCGCACCGGTGACGGCCGAGCCGATGTTCATGTGAACGCCGCCGTCAAGCGCCGAAATCGAATGGCAGAAGTACGCGAAATCGACGCCGCTTGTGCGTCCAATCGCGCCGAAATCGGCATAAGGATGCTGATGGATGATGTCGGTGCCGATCGTAACATGATAGGTCATCGGCACGCCCATCTGAAAGGCGCGGTAGAACACACAGTCTTGCTTATTGGGAAAACGCTCCGGATGCGCGTCGATATAAGCGGCCAAGCTCTGGCCATAGCCATAGCCGTGCGCATCGCCCTCACGGATCGCCTCATTCATCCAGCGCCCGGTTTCCTCCCACATGCCGAAGCTGCCGTCTTCAATCGCGGTCGGCACATGTTCCGACGTGCCGCCCAGGTACGCCAGCTCAAAATCATGGATGCTGCCCGCGCCGTTGCTGGCCAGGTGAGTGATATAGCCGTTTTCCATCAGCCAGATCAGATAGCGCGACAGGCCGCACTTGATTACATGCGCACCGATAAAGCAGGTAATCGTGCGTTTTTCATCGCGCGCCTTTTTAAGTTTTTCAACCAGCACGTCAAACTCCGGGCTTGTGAACAACGGACCCTTTTCCTGCCCTGGCACAGCCATGTTGTCGATGCGTACCAGATTGTGACGGTCGCGCGCGGAAAAGGTTTTTGTCTTTGTGAAATCGATTTTTTCTGGCTGGAACATCTGCGAAACGCCTCCTCGGGACAGCGGTCCCGTCAATTTTTAAAATGACTTTACAAATTGCTTTTTTCATATTATAATAAAGCCATCCAAAAAAGTCAAGGAGGCGCATGAAAAATGGCCGGGACTGCCAGAGGCGGCAACGCCCAGGATATGAAAACGCGCAACCGTCTGCTTGTACTTCAGATGCTCTGTACATACGGCCCTCTTTCACGGGGGGAAATCGCCGCGCGGGCAGGGCTTTCAAAGATGACGGCCACCAACATCATCTCCGACCTGGAGACAGCCGGCCTGATCGCCGAGGAGAAGGGCGAATCGGCCGGCGCGGGACGCAGGCCCGGACTGATCCGGCTTTCGCCTGCGTCGCCGCTCGTCTGCGGGATCACCATCGGCCGGCGGCGGTGCGAGGCGGTCCTCGCCGACCTGTCCGCGCAAATTGTCGCACGCGAATCGGCCTGCTATGACAACGCGCTTGACGGTCCGCGGCTTTCCGAGCTGCTCGCGCGCCTGTGCAGCCGTCTGCTGAAGCGGGCCGACCGGCCTGTCGTCGGCGTCGGCGTCGCGGCGCTCGGCCCGCTCGATGCGCGCGCCGGCACGCTGCTCAATCCCCCCAATTTCTACGGTATCGGGCATCTGCCCGTGCGCGCCATCCTTTCAGATGCGTCCGGTCTGCCCTGCGTGCTGCTGCACGACGTTTCGGCCGCCGCGCTCGCGGAACAGCTCTATGGGGCGGGGCAGGCGTTTGAAAGCTTTTTTTACCTGCAAATCCGGGACGGTATCGGCGCGGGCATGGTCCTCGACGGAGCACTGTTCGACGGCGTAGCGGGACTGAGCGGCGAGCTTGGACACGTTTCCATCAATTTTGAGGGACCGCAGTGTGCCTGCGGCGGCCGCGGATGCCTGGAGTGCTACGCAAGCGAGCGAGCGCTGCTCGCTTATGCGAATGAATATGCCGCCAAAGCCGGCGGCACAGCGCCCAAATGCTGGTCCGACGCCATCTGCGCCGCGGGAACGGGCGACGCTGCCTGCGCCGCCGCGTTGGAACGGTACTGCGGCTACGTGGCCGCCGCGCTTTCCAACGCGCTGTGCCTCATCGACGTGCACCGCGTCTTTGTCGGTTACGACGGGGACGGAGGCGGCCTGTTGGAGCGCCTGCTTGAACAGCGCGTCAATGAGCGCCTGCATATCGTCGGCTGCCGGCGGATCACTGTGCGGCGCAGTTCATTTGGGAGCGACGCCTCTGTTTACGGAGCGGCGGCGCTGGCCGCGCGCTGTGTATTCGACGGCGCTTTTGCGCTGCCGCAGCGCGTCTGATCTCTCCGATACGGCGCAGCGCGCCCTGCCGGGACAGCGGGGCGCGCTGCTCGTTTATCTGTTCGCCTGCGCCGCCAGCATGGCAGCGCCGATCAATCCGGCCTTATAACCGAGCGTACAGGCTTCTATGCGAGCCGACGACGCGTTTTCTCCGCCGAACACCTGTGGATAGACCCGTGCGCGCAGCGGCCCGAACAGCCCCTCGCCCTCCTTGGCCACGCCGCCTCCAAGGCTGACAATCTCGGGCTGAAAAATGTTGATAATGTTGGCCACGCCGCAGGCAAGCGCATCGATATAATCATCCACAACCGCTTGTCCGGCAGCGTCGCCAGCCTTGGCCGCATCGAACGCCGTGCGTCCCGTGACACCCTCTCGCGCCAGCTTTGCAAGCAGGCTGTCCGGGTGGATTTGAGCGGCCTCGCGCGTGCTTCTGATCAGGCCGGTCGCGGAAGCGTACGCCTCCAGGCAGCCATGCCGGCCGCAGGTGCACGCGCGCCCTTTGCGTTCAATCACCATATGCCCAAGTTCGCTGGCGGCAAAATTGGACCCGGTGAGGATTTCTCCATCGATCACCACGCCGGAACCGACGCCTGTGCCGAGCGTCACAACGACGGCGCTCTTTGTTCCCCGCGCGCTGCCTGCACAGTATTCGCCGAGCGCGGCGACGTTCGCGTCGTTACCCATGGCTGCGTTCAATCCAAGATGCCCCGCCAGCCGCGCGCGCAGCGGATAGCCGCGCCAGTCAAGGTTGTTGGAATATTCCACCACGCCTGTCTGCGGATTCACCGTCCCGGGACATCCGACGCCCAGCCCGTCCATCTGTTCCAGCGTCAGGCCCGCTTCATCGAGCGCGGTGCGCACAGCCGCCGCAATATCCGCGCAAACCTCGTCAGCGCTGCGCGGCAGGGCCGTCGGCAGGCTGCCTTCTCCCAAAATTGCGCAATCGCCGTCCACAATGGCCGCTTTGATGTTTGTTCCGCCTAAATCAACCCCGATATAATACATGCCGTCCCCTCCGTACCAACTTTTCAAACCTGTCAAATAGTCGTCAAAAGGAGCGTACCCGCCCCTTCAAGCGTGAATTCCGGCGCATTGGCCGGGACAAAGGCGCTGCCGCCCTTATTGAGCGTAAGCGTCTTGTCCCCACAGCAAAGCGACGCCTGGCCGTCCAGACACAGGACGGATACGAACGACGCGTTGCCCGGCGCGTGCAAATAGCGTCCTGCAAGCTTGAGCGTATCCGCGGTAAAGTAGGCGCAGCCAGCCAGGCGGCGCAGCGTACCGCCAGCGACCGGACGCGGCGGCGCGGCGCCCGGTGCGTCCGGTCTGGCTGGCGCAAGGCGCGCCACCTGCATCGCTTTATCGATGTGCAGCGGGCGGGGCTTTCCGTCCGCTCCGACACGGCCGAAGTCATAAACACGGTAGGTTGTGTTTGAATTCTCCTGAATCTCCGCCAGCAGGATACCCGCCCCAATGGCGTGGACGGTCCCAGCGGCGATAAAGAACACATCCCCCGGGTGAACCGGGGCCTTGTGCAGAACTTCCGTAATGGTATTGTCGGCGATGCGCCGGCGCGCCTCGTCGGCTGAAATCTCCCGTTCAAAACCAAAATACAAAAACGCGCCCGGCTCGCAGTCGAGGATATACCACATTTCCGTCTTTCCGCGTTCCCCCTCCACGCGCATACCGTACGCATCATCGGGATGCACCTGCACCGAAAGGTTCTGCGCGGCGTCGATCAGCTTCACCATCACAGGAAAATCGCCGGCCGGGCAGCGGCTCCCAAGGGCGGCGGGGTTGTCCTTTATAAACGCGGAAAACCGCGTTCCGGCCAGCGGGCCGGAGGCGATCACCGCATCGCCGTCCGGATGCGCCGACAGCTCCCAGCTCTCGGCCAGCGGCGTGGGGCCGTCCTTTCCAAATTGATCGCGCAGCTTCACACCGCCCCAAATATAATCCTTATACGCCGGATTGAGCAAAAACGGCAGCATCAATAAATCCTCCTTGCGCCCGCCGCCCTCCTTTGGCCGCAGGCTCTCATCAAATCCTGTTTTCATCTTATCCGGTTTGTAAGATAAAGTCAACAGAGTTTTATCCAGTTCCTTCCTTTTGTAAAATGTGCACAAAGAAATGGGACTCCCTACGGGAGTCCCATTTCTCAGCTTGCCTGGGCTATCCGCTCCGTAATATACTTTTCGACATCCTCGCGCGCAATTCCCAAAACGACCGCAAATTCCCCATAAAGCAGGTCCTCGGCACGCTTCATATACCGCTGGTCAAGCTGCGCCGGCTTCTTTCCGCTTTTCTGACAGACCTCATTTTTGCTGTGGACCGTCTTGATAAGCTGTACAAGCGTTTCACACCGATGCGTATCAAAGCACGCGCGGTAACAGTCGGACAAAACGCGCTGGTCGCGGCCGTTATATATCTCTGCCCGGATGGCAGGGATTTTCGCAATCAGCTCCTCGGCGGCCTGCCTTGTCAGGATGGGCCGCGTAAATACCGGCGTGTCGACCGGCGCATAGATCACACCTGCCTGATAAACGGGCGCCAGCGTATAATACAGTCTGCTGTCGTCAGCGCCTTTGATGTGGTCCGGGTGGCCGACCTGCTCTACACGGCATACGCCCGTGTTTCCATAAATGATCATATCCCCTTCCTGAAACATCACATCACCATTCCTTTGTTCATCAGATTTATAATTCTTCTATTTCTATTTTATCACTTTTTAACAAGCTTTAGCAAACTTTTTTCTACAAATCAAATAAAATTGTCTATTTTGCGCATGAATATTAATGGTATTTTTTGTGTATTTTGCGCATATCCGTCAATAATAAAGCCGCCCGCGCCGCAAAAGCGGCGCGGGCGGCTCATAGTGTTCGGGCAAAAACGTCAATGGTAAACACCCTGCGCAACCTGCATCACATAACGTTCTCCAATCGAATCGGTGATATCGAGAAAAACCGGCTCCCCGGCTGCCAGGAATCCGACGTGCTCCATCCGCAGAATCGGCGTGGAGGCGCTGATATTCAGCCGGCGCGCAATATCGTCCTCAGCCAGCGTCGCGGTGACAAAGCTCTCGCCGTGATGAAGCGGCACGCCCAGCTTTTCTGTGAGCATGGCGATCAGCGACATCTCCAGCATCCCGGCCTGAAGATCCGGGACATAAGCGCGGTTGATATATGCCGTGCAGCACGAGATCGGCTCCTGATCCGCCAGACGCACACGTGAAAGGCGCCAAACAGGCGTTCCGGCTTTCAGCCGCAGATACTTTGCGGCCTTCTCATCGGCAGGGACGGACTCGAGCCGGATATCCCGGATGCCCGGCACCAGCCCGGAAACGAGAAGCTGGTCCGTAAAGCTTTTGATCACTGCGGAAGAATGGTCGAGCGCGACGCCGCTTTTAAACGTACCGCGTCCCTGTATTTTTGTCAGCAAGCCTTCGTTGACAAGCGACGTGATCGCCTGACGGACGGTACCGCGGCTCACGTCATACTTAACGGCAAGCTGCTGTTCCGTCTCAATCTGTTCCCCATAGGCCATATCCTTGATCTCGCGGCGCAGGTCCTCCATAATCTGATGATATAGGGAGATACCAGCGACTTTTTTCAAAGCACTCATTTCTTCACCCGGATCGTGGCAGTTTGAAAGCGCAGGTCCCCGCCGCAGCGGGCAGGGACCTGCCGATTCCTGTTTTCATAATACACATTCATCCGAATTCTGTCAACCGATCACCCCATAAATTCCCATCCTCCTACTTGTGCAGAGGTTCCTCGGAGATTTCAATTTTACCGGCCACGATATCGTCATACGCCGCTTGGATCTTAGCCTTGGCGTCGTCGCTCAGCGGGGAATTGTCAAGGTACTCAAAGTTGCAGACGCCTTCGGAAATGCCGTAATCAACGCGCTGTCCGCCCTGGAAATTGCCGGCGATCGCATCCTCAATGAACTGGATTACCATCAAATCAAAGAAGTTGACCGCGCTGCCAAGCTCCAGGTCGCCAAGCACATCCTGATAATGTACGTCCCACGCGACAAACGGCACGCTCTTTTCGGCCGCCGCCTGCGCGCCGCCGACGCCTGTGCCGCCTGCCGCCGCCGCGATCACGTCGCAGCCCTCGTTGACAAGCATGAGGCCAAGCTCCTTGCCCTTGGTCGGGTCGGTCCAGGTATTCGCATACGCCACCATATCCTCAATATCAGGATTGACGCTGCGCATCCCCTGCTGCCAGCCCGCTACAATCGCATTGATCACCGGCTCATCGGCGCCCGCGACAATTCCCACCTTGCCGGCCTTTGTCGCGCAGGCCGCCGCCACGCCCGCCAGATACCCCGTCTGGGTGCGGTTAAGACCGAATTCCTGGATATTCGGATAGCTGCCGATGTCCGCGATCACGCCGTCCAGGCTGCCGAACAGGATGTCTGGAAAATCACCCGCAACAGTGGTCGTCGCGTCCGCCATGCTTGAATTGGTTGTAATGATGATGTCATATCCGGCCTGTGCCAGCGCGCGGGTCTTTGGTTCATACTCGCTCGACTGCGTGGCCTCGACGACTTTGACCTCGATATTCGGATGCTCCTTCTGGTAATCGCCAAGCCCCGCCACGAGATTCTGAAGCCATTCGGCTTCGTCGACCGCCATGTCGGAAACAAGCGCGACCTGCCATGTCTTTTCCGCTGTATCCGCGCCGGAGGCGGCGGGCGCATCCGACGCTTGGGAAGCGGGGGCCGGCGTATCCGCCTGCTTGCCGCCGCAGCCTGCCAGCAGGGCGGCGGCGAGGGTCAGCGCCAGTGCGAGGGCTGTCCATTTCAAATACGTTTTCATTGCTCCTTCTCCTTTATGATTTATTGATGTGTACCGGCGCTATGTCCGGAATCCATAACAATCAGCTTTTTTTCGGCAGAACGTCTGCGTGTTTTGCGCACGGCGCTTCGCAGGATCAGCGGCACAATCACAACAGCCAGCGCCAGCACATACGGCAGCATCGACAGAATCTGCACCGGATAGCCGCGGCCCGACAGGGTCAGGACCATCGCGTCGGAAAAACCGAACATCAGGCAGGCCAGCAGCGACAGCACCGGCTCCGAGCCTGTGAGGACAAGCACCGCGATCGCTGTAAAGCCGCGCCCGTCCGTCATGCCGACATTGAACATGTTCAGCGACAGGGCAAGCTGCGCGCCGGCCAGCCCGCAGAACACCCCGTTAAGCGCCACGGCAAAGTACCGGATGCGCCGCACGCCGATGCCGGCCGACGCGGCCGCGTCGGCGTTGCGGCCAATCGCACGGATCGAAAGGCCCAGGCTGGTCCGGTACAAAAACACATGGACGGCAAACGGAAGGATCAGCGCCAGATAAACCAGGATGGAATGGTCGTTTAAAATCGGACCGATCATCGGGACATGCTCGAGCAGTTCAAAATGCAGCGTGGGAAGCGCCAGCTCGGACGGCAGGATAAACCGCCCGCTCACCCCAAAAACCGGCACGAGCAGATACCGTGTCAGCCCGGTCGCAATGGTTGTGCACGCCAACGCACAGATGATCGGGTCGACGTCAAGCTCAAAGACAAACAACGCGTAGATCAACGCGATCAGCAGCGTCACCAGCACGGCAAAGGCGATGCCGCCGGCCACGCTCTGCGTCATGTAGGTGCCGACAACGGCCGCGAAACAGCCGAACAGCGTAAAGCCCTCAAGCGCAAGATTAAAGATGTCGACCTTGATGGAAAACAGGCCGCCCAGGCAGATGAGGATGACAGGCGCCGCCAGGCGCACGGACAGGTTTAAAAGCTGTTCGACGTTGATCATACGGCTTTTACCCCCTTCTTGCGCGATTGCAGCAGATAGCGCAGGATATTGATGGTGGCGAACAGCATCACAAAGCCCTTGACCACCTGCACCATCTCGGCCTGTACGCTTGTTTCGACCGAAAGCGTCACCGCGCCGCTTTGCAGCGCGCCGAGAATCAGCGAGCCGAAGATGATGCCGGCTGTTGAATCCTTTCCAATCAGCGCGGCCGTCATGCCGTTAAAGCCCATATCGGCCGCGAAATTGTTATAGACCTTGTGATAGACGCCCATGACCTCGCCGGCCGCCGTCAAACCGGAAAACATGCCGCCAATCAGCGCCACTGCGAGCACAATTTTAATCGTGCGCACGCCGCACGCCTGCGCGAAGCGTGCGTTGTGCCCGATCATGCGCAGCTCATAGCCCGGCACGGTGCCGCGGATGCTCAGAGCATAGACGGCGATGAGCACCGCCACGGCAATCAGGATAAACGTCTTATTGAGCGACGGCTCCAGATTGACCGACATCGGCACGGTCGTATCAGACTTTGCAATCGGGCCGTTGTTCAGCAGATAATCAGTCAGCAGCAGGATGATGTAGTTCATCAAAATCGCAATCACGACCTCGTTGACGCCGAACATAAATTTAAACACAGCCGGCAGCAGGGAAATCAAACCGCCGAACAGCGCGCCCGCCGCGACCATGACAACCGCCTGCACCCAGATGGGCGCGGTTGGGATCACCTGCGGGACAAACGCCACGCCGAGCGCAGCGAAATACATCTGTCCCTCCTGGCCGATATTAAAGTAGCCGCACCGGTTGCAGATGGAAAAGGACAGCGCCAGCAGGATGATCGGCAGCGTGTAGCGCACCGTGTTTTTAAAGCCGGACCAGCTTCCGAACGCGCCCTTGGCAAGCGCCTGATACGCTTCGATCGGATTGCCTCCCGAGGCGAGCACCACAAGCCCCGCCACCACGAACGCGACCAGCACCGCCAGCACGGGCGAAAAGCTTCCGGCCATCCTTTTAAGCGGCTGCATCGCATCTTTTTTGAACGCCTGTATACCATCCATTTAAGCTTCCCCCTTTCGTGCGCCGGCAGCGCCGCCCATCATCAGCCCTATCTCCGCCTCGGTGGCGGCGGGAATGTCCGTGACAAAGCCGGAGCAGGCGCCCTCGTAAAGGATGAGCAGCCGGTCGCTTAAGCTCATCAGCTCCTCCAGATCGGCCGATACCAGCAGAATGGCTGTCCCTCGCCGTTTTTGCTCCAGCAGGTGCTCGCGTACAAAGTTGATCGCCCCGATATCGAGTCCGCGTGTCGGCTGCGCCGCAATCAGCAGGCGCGGGCTGCGGCTGATCTCACGGGCCAGCACAATTTTCTGCATGTTCCCGCCCGAAAGCGCACGCACAGGCTTGCCCGGCGCAAGGCCGCGGATATCGAACGCCTCGGCCATCCGTTCGGTATATTCAGCGACAGCCTTGCCGCGCAGGATACCGTGCTTTGAAAACGGCGGCTGTCCCGCTGCGCCGCAGATCAGATTCTCACCCGCGCCCGCGGGCAGCGCCAGGCCGGTCGTCATGCGGTCCTCGGATATGTAGCCGATGCCCTTGGCGCGCCGCTGCCGGATCGGCAGGCGTGTGATATCCTCGCCGCCGAGCGTAATCGACCCGCCCGACAGGCGGTACATGCCGATGAGCAGATTGATCAGCTCCGTCTGGCCGTTGCCCTCCACGCCGCCGACGCCGAGGATTTCGCCCGCATGCACTTCGAACGAAAGGTCCCGCACCCGTGCGATACCGCCGCCGTCGATATACCAGAGATTTTTGCAGACACAGACAGGCTCCCCCCCACCGCCGCGCGCGCCGTTTTGGATGAGCTGAACGTCCTGGCGGCCGATCATCGCCCGTGCCACGTCCGTTTCATCCGCCTGTCCGCGGTCGAAGCGCGCCGCCACACGCCCGCGGCGCATCACGGTGATGCGGTCGGCCACGCGGATGACCTCGCGCAGCTTGTGCGAGATAAACACAATGGACGCGCCGTCTTTTTTCAGCTCATCGATGATCGCGAACAGCTCGTCCGACTCCTGCGGGGTCAATACGGCGGTCGGCTCGTCGAGGATCAGCACGCGCGCGCCGAGGTAAAGCGCCTTTATAATCTCGATCTTCTGCCGCTCGCCGACACAAAGGCTGTCGATCGGTGCGTCCGGGGAGACCTTCTGCATTCCGAACCGTGTGAGAAGCGCGCGGATCTTTGCGCGCGCCGCCCTGTAGTCGACAAATCCGGCGGCCGCCGGCGCATGCCCAAGGATGATATTCTCGGTGATGCTCATGCGGTCGATCTGCATGAAGTTCTGATGCACCATGCCGATGCCGCGTTTAAGCGCGCCCGCCACGCCGTAGGCGCACTGTTCGCCGTCGATGAAGATGCGTCCCCCGTCCGGCGCGTACTGGCCGTAAAGAATCCGCATCAGCGTTGTTTTGCCTGCGCCGTTTTCGCCCACCAGCGCATGCGTCTCCCCCTGGTTGAGTGTGAAATCGATACCCTCGTTGGCGGTGAGCGCCCCGAATCGCTTTGTGATCGATTCCATCCGGACAATTGGGTCCATTTTGAAGCCTCCTTTGCTGGGCGTCAGGGCGTGCGCCCCAAAAGATTTAAAGATTTAGTTGTCTATATCTTTTTGCATAGAATAGCACGACGCTCATACCACTGTCAACAGTTTTTTCACAATTACAAATTCAATTTTTATCTAAAAATATGCATAATTGTATGAAATGGCTCGCAAACATCCGGTTAATCCGACAAAATGATTGTGCGGTTTGTACGTCAATAAATACAAAACTTTGGTAAAAGCGCGGAAAATATCTTAAATTTGCATTTACATATATACAACTATACAAATTTGTGTTATGATAACGCCATCGAACAGGCGGCGCAGCCGCCGAAAATTGATAGCAAAGAAGGGGTTCCCATGACAATGCCGAACCAGGAATCGCTTTGGACGGATTATCAGGAGCTTTTGGAGATGACACGCCAGTGCGGCTTTTCATCACGCATCCGCAAATACCGCGATCTCTCCATCCTGCGCCTGCTCGGCGATATCAGCCTCGTCGTCGCCTGTGATTCCAACGCCTCCAACGGCGAAAAGCCCAACGACACCCATCAAAATTCCTATGAGGAAACGGCGGTCAGCGCGCTGAAGGTTCCGCTCATGGAAGTGCTCGCCACAGGCGCGGCGCCCATTGTCATCGCGGACAATCTGTGCGTGGAGATGGAGCCGAGCGGCAGGCGCATCATCGCAGCCATGCAGGAGGAACTGCGCGGCTGCGGCCTGTACGACGCCGTCTCGTTCACCGGAAGTACAGAGGACAACATGCGCACGCTTCAGACCGGCATCGGCGTCACGGTCATCGGTCTTGTCAGCGGCGCGTCGCTGCGTCTGGGACGCACACTGCGCGGCGACGCCGTCTATTGCGTCGGCGTGCCGCAGAGCGGCGTTTTGGAGCGATACAGCGAACACGACCCCTCGGTCGCCAAGATTTCCACAGTCACACGCCTGTGCGCCCTCGATTATATCCATGAAATCCTGCCGGTCGGCTCGAAGGGCGCAGCCTATGAAGCCGGCCAGCTTGCAGAATGCGTCGGCTGCACCTTCGCCGCAGACGCACAGCCGCCCATCGATCTGGCCACATCGGCCGGCTCCTGCACGGCCGTGCTTGTCAGCCTGCCGCTGCAGGCGGGCGGCCGTTTGGCCGCCGATATGGATGTCCCCTGCTTTCTCATCGGCCGGATTCAATAATTGTTATTTTATATAAGGAGCGTTTGCAATGCTACAGGATATTCAATTCAAATCGGCGCAGCATGTGATTGACGAGGTGCGCAATATGAACGTGAAGGGGGGCAGCCCCTTCGGCCGCGCGGCAGCCTGGGCATATAGCCTTGCCTGCACACAGGAGCGGTTCGCCGGCCGCGCGGATCTGACTGCGCGCTTCGACGATATCTCCAGCCAACTGCTTGCCCTTAAGCCGACGATGGCCACCATCTACAATACAAAGTCGCTCGTCTATAAAAAGCTGGATTCCTTCCCGGAGGAAACGGCGCTCGACATCATTACATGTGAAATCGATGCGCTCTGTCAACGCATCATTCATTATTCTCTGGACTCTGTCAACCGATTGGGCGAAAACGGCGCCAATCTGATCCGCGACGGCGCATCGGTGCTGATGCACAGCTATTCAAGCGCGCTCATGAGCGTCTTTACCGCGGCGGCGCGCCAAGGGCGCAAATTCAGCCTGACCTGCACCGAATCGCGGCCTCTGCGTGAATCGCGCGTTGCGGCGAAAATCCTTCAGGAGCTGCATGTGCCGGTTACTTATATCACAGACGCGTCTGTATGGGAATTCATGCCCGCCTGCGACCTGATTATCATGGGCGCCGATACAATCGCATGGGACGGCTCTGTCGCCAACAAAATGGGGACTGCGCTCATCAGCCAGCTTGCACAATGCTGCCGCAAGCCCGTCTACATCGCAAGCGAGCTGTATAAACTTGATCGCCGCACCGCCCAGGGCCATCCCATTGTCCTGGAGCGGCGCGTCCCCGACGAGATTGTTTCTCCCGGCGATTTCGACAGCATGGACGGCATCGAAGTGGTCAACCAGTTCTTCGATCTGACCCCCGCCAATCAGATCACCGGACTGATCACCGAACGCGGAGTGATCGCACCGGCCACTGTTTCGCTCAATTGGGACCAGCTTGAGGCGCAGCTTTTAAACGGCTGATCAGATCATCCCGCAGCGGAAACAAACCGGGTGGAAGGGGGATTTTTCTATGCAAACAATCAAGGAACAAATCATGGATATCATCCGCGACCCGTCCAAGACACATCGGCAGACTGTATTCGCCCTGGCGGAACTTGCCGACCGGCTGTGCGATTACCCGGCAGGCATTCCGGAAAATTTCCAGCGCCTTGCCGACGAGGAAATCCTATGCGATCACAACGATGGCCATGCGCCGCTCTGCCCGCGCTATATCCTGCCCGACTATGAGCGCTTCATGGAGCGGGGATGCGATTTTCTGCGCCTTCCTGCGCCCCGGACGCTGGCCGAGGCGCTCGCGTCGCTGACTATTTTCTATACCCATGTGCCGTCGATTACCCATTTCCCAGTCTATATCGGGCGGCTGGACCGCCTGTTGGAGCCGTTCGTACAGGCTGTCGGACGGGCGCAGGCGCGCGAGCCGCTGCGGCTGTTTCTAATCGGGCTTGACCGCATCATCGGCGACAGCTTCTGCCATGCCAACATCGGGCCGGAACAGACCGTCACAGGCGAGCTGATTGTCGAGCTGCTGCCCGAGCTGCAAAACGCGGTCCCCAACCTGACGCTGCTGTACGACCCTGCCGTCACACCGGACGATTTCGCGATCCGCTGCATTTCCTGCGCGCTGCGCTGCGCCAATCCCGCGTTTGCTTTCGATCCCTATTATCGGGCGCGCATCGGCGAGCAGTACGGCATCGCAAGCTGCTACAACGGGCTGTATGTGGGTGGCGGCGCCTTTTCCCTGTCGCGTATAAGGCTTGGGAAAATCGCCGAACGCTGTACCGGCCCGGATGACTTTTTCTTCAACCGTCTGCCCGAATCCGTCGACGCGGCCTGCCGGTTCATGGAGGCAAAAATCCGATTTATCGCGGAGGAAATCCCCTTTTTCAAATCGAACTTTCTTGTGCGTGAGGGATTTCTTCATCGGAACAAGTTTGTTGGTCTGTTCGGCCTTGTCGGAATGAATGAATGTGTCAACACGCTGATGGATTTGTCCGGCGACACAGGCAGGTATGGTCCCGACGAACGCGCCAACCAGCTTGGACTGCGCATTATGGAATCCATCGAAAAGCAGGTCCAGGCGTTCGAAAGCCGCTACTGCGCGGTAAACGGCCATCGCTTTCTTCTCCACGCTCAGGTCGGCGCCGTTGGCGACAACGGCGTCACGCCGGGCGTTCGCATCGCGATCGGCAGCGAATTGCCGCTTTACGACCATCTGCGACAGGCGGGGCTGTTTCACCATTTCTTCCCGTCAGGCGTTGGCGACATCTTTCCCTTTGACCAAACCGCCGTCCAAAATCCGGCCGCCGTGCTCGATATCTTTAAAGGTGCGTTTCGCTGCGGCATGCAGTATATCTCGACATACGAATCAGCCAGCGATGTGATCCGCGTAACCGGATATCTGATTAAGCGTTCCGACTTTGAAACCATGCAGGGCGGCGCGCCGGTCATCAACAGCGCAGTCGCCGCCTCGCGTGAAACGATCGAACAGCGCCATACATATAATCGCATGGTGCGCGGCGTCCCATCAACCCAAGCGCCCGGATCAAAGCTTTAACGCACGTAAGGTTCATCGCGCGGCGGCTCGTACAGAGCTGCCGCGCGATACACCTTTTCCTGTAAAAAGCCTCTCTGCCAGCAAATTTTCCCCAATAAACAGCTCTCTGTCTTGGTAAGATAAACAGTTTCCATTTTAAGTTTTGTATAATATACTAATTTTATATATTATTAATTGACATTGACCCTATTTTGTGTTAAGTTTATGTTAATATCAAGAATAAGTCTTATTATATGGACTGAATCAGAAAAGAGGGTTCTTTGCTTTGACAATCCGTAAGCTGATTTATATGATTCTCTCCTGGCTGGCAATTCTCAGCCTGGCCGGGGCTTTGTTCATGCTTGTCATGCTGAATTTTAATCAGGCCAACGGCCGCGTTGTCAACTACAGCGGCATTGTACGCGGAGGAGCACAGCGTATTGCAAAAATCCATCTGCTTGGCGAGCCGGTCGACGACATAGTGGCGAGCCTTGAAAAAACCATGAACGGGTTAATCGACGGCGACAAATCCCTGGGGCTGCCTAAGGCGACCGACCCTGCTTTCCGCGAGAAAATGGAAGCGGTGCGTTCCTATTGGAATGACACGCTCAAAGCGGAGATGATCCACGAGCCGGGCCAGCACAATCCCGACTCGCTCTATGAAAAAAGCGAAACCTTCTTTTCCATGACAAATGAAGCGGTTGCCGCCGCAGAGGCCTTCACGGCCAGTGGTATTTTCAAAATGCAGGTGGTGGCGGTGATTACCTTTGCTGTCAACCTGTTGTGTATCATCGTTGTCGGTCTGTTAATCAGCCGCCGGGTGCTCTCACCGCTCAAGCGTCTCGAAAGCGGCGTCGCCCAATTTGCAGACGGCGACCTTTCCGCACAGATCGATTATCAATCCCCCGACGAGCTTGGCGCGCTGGCGGAAAGCATGCGCCGGATGATGGGCAATCTGCGTCAATACATCCGGGAGATACAATACCAGCTTCAGGAGCTTTCGCAGGGCAATCTCGATCTGAAAGTGCAGTCAAGCTTTCACGGAGATTTCTCGGCCATTGAGCATTCGCTCGACCGCATTATCTGTTCGCTCAACGAAACTATGTCCAATATCGGCGCCAGCGCCGAACAGGTGGCCATGAGTTCAAATCAGGTCGCCATGGGCATCCAAACCCTGGCCTCCGGCGCCTCTGAGGAAAGCCACGCTATGGAAACGCTTACCGTCACGCTTTCCAATGTGTCCGGCCAGGTCGGGCAGACTGCCAGCAACGCTGCGCATGCGGGCGACATGGTGCAGAAGGTCTGTGCACAGATCGAACGCTGCGGGGAGCAAATGCAGCAGATGGTACAGGCGATGGCGCGTATCTCAGAAAGCTCGGCCGGCATCGGAAAAATCACCAAAACGATTGAGGATATCTCCTTCCAGACAAATATCCTGGCCCTCAATGCCGCGGTCGAAGCTGCGCGCGCCGGCGCGGCCGGAAAGGGCTTCGCCGTTGTCGCCGACGAGGTGCGCGCGCTTGCCAACAAAAGCGGGGAGTCTGTCAAGAGCACCGCGACCCTGGTGCAGGATTCGATCGCTGCCGTTGAGAATGGAACGCAGATCGCGGCGCAGACAGCCAATCTTTTACGTGAAGTCATCGTCATGGCGCAGGAAGTAACCGGCGCCGTCGATTCGATCACCGGCGCGACAGCCGAACAGTCACAGTCTGTCGAGGATATTATGCAGGGCATTCAGCAGATCAGCGCTGTTGTGCACAACAACAGCGCTGCCACGCAGGAAAGCGCCGCAGCCGGCGAGGAGCTTTCCGGTCAGGCGCAGATTCTCAAAGAGCTTGTCGGACGGTTCCAGCTCAAGCAGGCGCCCTGCAACTCCCAGGCCTTTTGACCGCCTGTCAAGCCGGATCCGCAGATGGTCCGGCGGCCATCTGCGCCGCCGGAATGCAAGGGAGCCGGCCGGAGATATTTCTCCGGCCGGCTCCCTTATCTATTGCCGGGCGGCTGAAAGCCCGCTATACCTTTGCGCCGCCGTCCTCGTCGGACAGCTTCGTCATCTGCGCAATCACCTTCGCGCCCTGTTTTTTGACTTCCTCCAGATCCTTTCCGGCGTCATCGACAGCGCGCAGGTACAGCGTCTCCAGAATGGTCTGTTCGGCGATGCGGCGGGAAATGATATCGCCCGTGTCCGTCTCGTCCACCGTCCCTGTAAACAGCGCATATGAACAATGCTTGAGCAGCGGCGATTTTGCCGAGGCTGTCACGCCAATTGTGATCGCGCCTCGTTCATAAGCGATGCGCATGGCCTCCACAACCGATTTGGAGCGGCCGGTGTGTGAAACCGCCAGGGCCACGTCGCCGGAACGGATGGAGGATGCGCAGAACATCTGCATATCCTGGTCGTTGAGAACCACACAGGCCTTCCCGACCTTCATAAACTTCATGCCGATCAGTTGGCATGGGATGATCGCGTCGCCATTCCCAAACATCGTGATGATGTTTGCCTCCCTGAGTGCAAGCGCCGCAGGCTCATACTGATCGGAGATCAGCGCGAGCGTGTTGTGAACGGTTTCATTATTCTTGTCGATGACCGCGCACATCAATTCCCGTATGGAGGCATGCTCCGCCGGAACAGCATCGCCGCCGTCATGCGGCGGGTATTCCGCCATGCGCACGCTGTTGCGGAAATCAAGAAAGCCTCTGTAGCCCATATGCTTGCAAAGGCGGATGATCGTCGCGCCGCTGGAATTTGTCTCGGCGGAAATCGTATTGAGATTGAGCGAACCGATACGGTGCAGGTTTTCTACAAGATAGGTTGCCGCCGCCTTTTCACTCCGCGGGAGCGAGGGGAGAATCAGTTGCAGTTTTGTTTTCAGAATGTCAAAGTGGTCCATTGCCTGCGGCATTCCAGGCGATCCCCCCTTCTTTAAAAGCAATCCGCCAAGGCGGTCATACGGGCAGTGACAAACGATATCTGTATTATACCTGTTTTTACGCGCCGATTCAAGACACAGCCGGCCTCAGATTTTTCATGTACTCCGTCAGCGCCCGTTTTCATAATCGCAGATCCGCTGTACCTTCGGCGCTGATCTGGACTGCGGGTCAAATTGTTCTTTCAGATACGATTGTACAAGGCATTTTGCCAGCTCCACGCCCGTGACCTGCGCGCCCAGAGTCATGATGTTCGCGCGGTTGCTAAGCTGCGCGCGCTGCGCCTGGTACACATTGTTGACCAGCGCCGCATAAGCGCCTTTGACCTTGTTGGCCGCGATGCACATACCGATCCCCGTTCCGCAGATCAAAACGCCGCGGTCGCATTCTTCGGCCGCCACCGCCTGCGCAAGACGGATCGCCGTATTGGCATAGATCGGCTCATCCCCGCCAAAATCCACGCATACATGCCCCAGCTCCATAATAAATGCTTTGAGCTGCTCCTTCAGCTCCAACGCGTTCTGATCGCATCCGATTGCAATTTTCATACGCTTACCCCCATTTCACAAAACAGCGCGCAATGCCTTGCGGATGATCGTGTCAAAGCGCGCGGCGTCCCATGCGCTGCGGCCGACGAACAAGCCGTCGACCGCGTCGCAGCGGATCAGCGCCCCGGCGTTGTCCAGATGGACGCTGCCGCCATAAAGCAGCGGAATGCGCGCGCCCGCCTGCCCAAAAAGTTCCATCAGCGTTTCGCGCATCATCCTGTGTTTTTCTTCCACATACTCCGCCGGCGCGGGCACGCCGCCAACCCCAATGGCCCAGACTGGTTCATACCCCACCCAAATCCGGTCTGTTTCCTCCGCGCGGACCTGATGCAGCCCGATTTTAAGCTGCATACGCAGCACCTCTGCGCCAACGCCGTACTGGCGTTCCTGCGCCTGTTCCCCCACGCAGAGCAGTACGCGAAAGCCATGGTCCAGCGCACAGCGCACCTTTTTTTCCGCCTGAGCGTCCGTCTCATGGAACGTATGCCTGCGTTCGGAATGACCGATCATCACAAGACGCGCCCCCGCCTCCGCAAGCATCAGCGGCGAAATCTCCCCGGTGTACTCTCCCTGTTCCTCCCAACCCATATTCTGCGCTCCCAAAAGGATTTGGGAACCCATGCGGTCGAGCTGCCGCCGCGCTGGATACAGGGCGGTATACGAAGGGATCACAAACCGCTGCGCAATACCGTCCGCAAGGTCGCGCGTGCGTTTCTCCAGGCAGCGCAGGTACTCCACAGTCTGGGCGGCCGTTTGATACATCTTTGTGTTGGTCCCAAAATAAACGCGGTCTTTCAACCAGAAGCCCCCCTTCAAAGCTGTGCCACGGCGGACCGGATCAGCGGTCCATCACCAGCCTGACGCCGTAAAAGCCGCACATGAATTCCAATTCTTTTGCAAAATCGCCGTAGACAATCGCATAATGATGGCCTGTCGCATTGCGCAGGAAGGAATCGGGGTTTTGCAGCCTGATTCCGCAGCCCGGCCAGCGGGTGCCGCCTGCGAAGCTGTTGTTCGGGTCCTCCCCGTCGTTGTTGACGCGCAGGGCCGTCTTTGCCACAGCCGCATGAAAACGCAGCGTTTCGTCGTTGCCGCCCAGACGCAGCAAAGTCACCGTCCGGCCGCCCTCAAATTCAAATTCGATGCAGGCTCCGCCAGAATCCCCATTCAAATACGGCTTGGCGACCGCTTCGTCCGGAACGAGCGGCGGAATCGGCCAAAGCCGGTACCCGCGCCCATCCGCCATCGATACGGGTCCGGAGCCGCAGTTAAAGAAATTGATTACGCCGCTTTGCTCATTCAGACGCGATATGTCGGCAAACATCACCGGCGCGGCAGCCAGTTTTTTCAGAATGTACATGGAGATACCGGCCGGAATATCGCCCTCGCAGGCAGCAATGGTCGATTCCTCCTCATTGAGCAGAGCAGTGGCCAGACAAGCGCCATAACTGTATCCATAGCATTTATTCACAAGCTCCGGCATACATTTCGTGGCGAACATGTCAACGTCATAAAGCTGCTGAAACCGCTTATAAGCCAGATACAGGCGCATTTGGGACAGGATTGCGTCGCCATTGATGCGTTCGCCGTTTGGCAATTCCCAGTTCACCCGCTCACATCGGTCAATAAACTGCTGCGCCAGCCTTTGCGCCTCTGCTTCGTCGATATGCTCAAGCTCTTTAAAAACCTCCACATGGTCGTACTGCGGGAAATCGATGCCGAACACGCGTTTCCAGCAGAATTCGTTGACCTGCGTCTGATACATCATCATACACTTGCCGCCGATCAGCGCGATATTCCGTCCGGACAGATCGTTTTTGGCCCAGGCCGCCCGCAACGCCTTTTTGATGTCCGCGGCGCGCGCCGCATCGTCGATTCTGCCGTACAGATAAACAAACGGGAGCTTCATCTCCTCCATCACATACCGAAGCTGAACCGACACACCGAGCGAGCCGTTTGCAACCTCATCGCACAGGCCGTACATCACGCACGGCTTTCCGCCCAGCGCATTGACGGCCGTCGTGACCAGAGAGGTGTACATCCAGGAACCGATTACAAAAAGGTACAGGTCGCAGCCGGCCCGTTCCATCTGCGTGCAGGCGCGCATGATGCCGTCAAGCTCAAACAGCGGTTCATCGGGGATGACGCATTCAATCGCGGGGTCCGCGCCGTAAACTTCCTTTGCGGTTTCTATGTATTTGCGGATATTCCCCTGATATTGATTTGTTTTTGCAATGGGCAAAATGCCCAGCTTTGGCTTTTCGTTTTTATTAAATTTACTCATATGACGCCTCCTGAAATGAGAGGAAAAAGAACTGTCCTGCGGTTCTTTTCTTTTTTCTGACGGGAGCGAGGCGCAGGCAGCGCCCACAGCAATGATTACCGGGCCTGCCAACCGGCGTGATAAAACGGTTTTAACGCTTCGTACAGATGCGTGTACCGTTCGTATTGTTCTTCGTACAACCGTGCCCGCGCCGGGTCTGGCTCATACACGCGGTCGACCCGCACGCAGGCGCGCACGGCGTCCTCGCACGAGGGATACAGCCCCATCGCGCGCATTGCGATGACCGCCGCGCCCAGACAGGCTGCGTCCTTTTCCCGCAGCGTGCTGACGCTTCTGTTCAGAATATCCGCCTTGACCTGCATCCAGAGCGGAGATTTCGAAACCCCGCCCACCACGCGCATCTCTCTGAAATGAAAGCCCCTGCTTTCATAATACTGCATATTGATTTTGAATTCATACGTCAGGGAATCCATGATGGATTTGACGATGTCGTGCCGCGTGCTGTCGATGGTCAGCCCCACAATCGCGCCCCTGGAGGCAAGGTCATTCCAGGGCGGCCCGCTTCCGATAAAATGCGGCAGCACCAGCACCCGGCTCGGCTCCCTGGGCGCGTGCTGCGTCATCACATCATAAACGCCGCGCCCGGTGCGCTGCGCCTCCTGCTGCTCGGCGAGGGAGAAATTGTTCTTGAACCATTTTAGCAGCAGCCCGCCCACTTGGCTGGACGACATGAGGAAATACCGGCCGGGGATGGTATATGCATAACAGGAGACGCCGGCGTGAAAGGCGCTCTCATCCGTCGTTTTCCGGCGCGACATCACGCCGATGCCCTCAATCGTGCCGTGCGAATCCATGCCGGTTTCCTCGTCGATCAGGCCGGCGCCCAGCGCCGCGCACGTCTGGTCCTGCCCGCCGGCGACAAGCGCCGTCGATTGTGTCAGGCCCAATGCTTCGGCGGCTTCGCGGGACAAATGCCCGATGATCTGACCGGGAACCGCTGTTTTGCAGAATAAATCCCGATCAAGCCCCGCCGCCCGCAGCAGTTCGTCCGACCAGTCCTTTCGCGCGATATCGAACGCCATTGTGCGCCCGGCCTGCGGATGGTCAATCCAGCCCTCCTGCGCGCCGAGGCGCTTCAGGATGTATTCTGTAAACGTCACATAGCGGTATGTCCGGGCAATCAGTTCCGGTTCGTTTTGACGCATCCACAGGATTGTCGGCAAAGAACCCATTGGGTGCGGGCAAAATCCGGTGATATCAAAGATGCGCTGCGCCAAAACCGCATCGGTCAGCTGCCGTGTCTGAGCCTGCGCACGGTAATCCATACCGAGTATGGCGTCCCGCAGCGGCCTGTACTGCCTGTCAACCGGCATAATTTCCTCACCCAATACGGACGGGCAGAGCGCCGCGATCTCCCATGCCTGCACACCGCCGGCCTTCGCCTGTGCGGCAGCATCCCCAAGGACCCGCATTACGGCGTCCATCACAATCTGCGGGCTTTGCTCCGCCCATCCGGGGCGGCGGCTTATGATGTCAAACTCCTCATAGCTTCTGCCGAAGCATGTCCCCGCTTCATCAAAGACGGCGGCCTTGCAGCCGGTCGTGCCGACGTCCAGACCGATCACATACATCCGATCCCCTCCCGCGTCATTTCTTCGCCAAAAGCGCCCGCACGCCTTCAATCTCCCGCGGCGTCATCCGGTAAGCGCCGCCAAGGGCCTTTGTCACCAAAATGGCCTGGCCGACGGCTTCAAGGCACTCCAGCTTATAGCAGGCGTCCATCACATCCAATGGGGATAAGCAGAGCACGCCGTGCCCCTTGAGGATCAAAGCGCGGACATCCGGATTTTTTACAATACATTTATGGACAACCTGCGCTACCTCCTCTGTTGTGGGCACGGAGAAATCCGTCACCTCAATCCCGCCGATGTCCAGCATGGCCTCCGGCATACAGAAATCGCCAAATGTGTAGTTGGACATCGCAAAACCGGTCATGACCGGCGGATGGCTGTGCACAATCGCGCGGATATCCGGCATCGAACGGTAAACCTCCAGATGCATACGGATATCCGCCGCCGGCTTTAAACCATCCAGCAGGTTGCCGTCCAGATCAACCAGGCTGATCTGCTCCTCGCCGATTTCCGATTTGCAGAACCCGGAAGCTGTCAGCAGCATTTGATTCTCACCGATGCGCACGCTGTAATTGCCGCCCTTGCCGATCAGCAGACCCTTTTCAGCCAGACGCACGCCTACCTTGAGCATATCCTGTTTCGTCTGACGAACCGCCTGCCTGTAAATAAATTCCTCGTACATCTGATACCTCACCCTGTTTCATTATTAGCTGCCATCCACCTGGACAGGAAAATGGCGCCTGTCAAATTCAATCGGCCGTTAAATCCCTGAGCGCCTCAAAAATCAGAGCGCCCACAACCGAACCTCCGTCCAAAACCCCGACGCTCCGCTCGCCATAGTAGGCGGCGCGGCCCCATACGGCCGTCATTTCCCGTGTGCGCTCGCTGCCATCCCTGGCCGCTCTGGCCGCCGCTTCGAACGCGGCGCGCACGCCTTGCCGCGCGTTTTCCTCCAGCGCCGTGACACCGGGGTCCAGGGAATCCAAAATTGTCTTTTCCCCCGGTTTGGAGCCTGCACGGGCCGTCACATTGTCAAGCCCCGTCCGCATCGCCCTGGCGAGCCGGGATAAATCGCATGTGCACACGCCTTTTAAATCGCGCGCCATGCCCTTGAGAAAAAATGTAAGAATAGTTCCGAGCGAGCTTGGGGCCGCTTCGTTAAAAGCATCGCCGCATGCGTTCAGGCGCCTGCCCCAGTCCGTTTCCTGCGGCCCGCGCAGGAAACGGACCGCAGCGTGAAAGCCGCTGCTCATGGAGATGCCCAGGTCCCCGTCGCCGTTTTGCTGGTCGAGGCTGACCAGCAAATCCCTGTTTTCATCGATGCGCGCGCTGACAGCCTCAAACGCCCGCAGAAGATCGTTCGTCGTCATCGTACCCTCCGTTATTTGTTGGCGTTTGTATAAAAGGGTGTGCAGGCCGGCGCGCGCAGCAGCTCCTTCAGCTCGTCATCCAGCCGGAACAGAGTGACGGACAGCCCCGCCATTTCCATAGCGGTCGCATATTCGCCCACATGCGGCATAAAGACCTTCACGCCGCGCTCCTCCAAAATCCGCGCCACGCGGCGGTACACAATGAACAGTTCCTCAGCGGGCGTACCTCCCAGGCCGTTGACCAGCACCGACACCTCGCTGCCATCCGGCAGCGGCATGTCGTCGAGCAGCCTTTCCATCAGCAGGCCGGCCGTCCGGTCCGCAGTCATCAGTTTTTCCACTGTTATGCCCTTTTCACCGTGGATTCCCATTCCGACCTCCATTTCGTCCTCCGCGATGGCGAACGTGGGCCGCCCCGCCTCCGGCACGATGCAGGGCGTCAGTGCGACGCCCATTGTACGGGTGTTGGCCGCCGCTTTCTCAGCGACCGCGGCCACCGCGTCCAGATCGCGCATCTGGTCGGCCGCGGCCCCGGCGCACTTGTAAGCATAGAAGATGCCGGCTACCCCGCGCCGTTTTCCGGCGTTTTCCTTCGGGGCGGAGGACGCGTCGTCGCAGGCGCGCACACTGCGGCAGCGGATGCCGTCGAACGCGCAGTCCTCGATGGCCTGCTCAAAGTTCATCCGGTCGCCGCCGTAGTTCCCATACAGGCACAAAACGCCCGCCCCGGAATCGGCCGCGCGGATAGCTGCGGCCATCTTGGTATAGGCAGGCGACGCAAACACATTGCCGACAGCGCAGGCGTCGGCCATGCCCGCGCCCACATATCCCAAAAAGAGCGGAAGATGGCCGGAGCCGCCCGCTGTTACAATACCGACCTTTCCTTTTTTGACAGGGTATCCGGAGATCAGCACCCGGCGGTCGCCGTTTAAAAACCTGATATGATCGCCGCAGGCGGCGACGATTCCCTCCATCGTCTCGTCGACAAAATCGGCGGGACGATTGATAATTTTTTTCATGCCTGCATCGCTCCCTTTCAAACGCCATACGTTTCATCAAACCGTTTCAATCCTGAGAACAAAGCCCGCGCCGCCGGATACACCTGCGTATACAGGGCGAACAGATCGTCATAAAGCGCCTTCCTCGACGCATCGGGCATAAATATCCGATCCGTTTCGGCCGCAGCGAACCGCTCCGCCGCTTTTGCCGGGTCCCCACGGCAGGACGCCAGCACGGCCGCGCCGCGCGCGCCGCATACAGCGTATTCGGCTGCGCGCTGCACCGGCGCCTGGAACACATCGGCAAATATCTGGCACCAGAGGGCGTTGACCGCTCCGCCGCCTGAAATCCGGATGCATTGCATGGGCGCCGCCACAGCGCGCAGCTGGCCGTACACCTCGCGCATACCGAGCGCCAGCCCCTCCAGCATCGCCCGGTACAGATGGCCTTTGGTGTGCGCAGGGTTCAGCCCCGCCACAACGCCGCGCGCAAAGGGGTCGTCCACCGGGCTGCGCTGTCCCAGAAGCGCTGGGAAAAACAAAAGCCCCCCGCAGCCCGGCTGCACCTGCGCGGCCTGCTCGTCCATCCGGCGAAAACCGTCCGCCGCGTCCTGCGCATAAATATTGGCGCGCAGCCAGTTGACTGATGTGCCGACGCTCATCAGCCCTGTGTAGGCCACCCACTGCCCCCGCAGGGCGCTCGGATAGACTTGCAGCCGCGCCCCTTCGTTATGGGCACATTTGTCCAGGGAAGCCGCAATCAGCCCGCCTGAACCGAGCACAACGCCATAGACGCCCGGGCGTACCGCGCCGGAGCCGACCGTCTGCATCACGGCGTCGCCCGCGCCGGCCACAACCACTGTATCAGGACAAAGCCCAAGCGCCGCCGCGATCTCCGGCAGGACCGTGCCGGCCGTCTGATCGGCGTGCAGGACCGGCGGCAGCACTGCCTTCGGCAGATCAATCAGCTCAAGCAGCGCCTCATTCCAGCAGCGGTTCTTTACATCGTATACCCCGAAACCCGCGGCGTCGGATTCATCCGTAGCCGCAATTCCGGTCAGCGCCGCGCGCACATAGTCCTTTGGGTTCACAATATACCGCACCCTGGAAAACAGCTCCGGCTCATTTTCACGCATCCACAGGATCTTTCCCGCCGTACAGGACGCAAGCATCCTGTTGTTGGTGAACTCGAGCAATCCTTCCACGCCGCCCGCACGGCGGTAAATCTCGCTGTTTTGCTTTTCATTTCGGAAATCGACACAACTGATAATCGGCCGCAGCGGCCGCAGCCGTTCGTCGAGCGCCACAAGGCCATGCATCTGGCCGGTCAGCCCGATGGCGTCCACGCGGCAACCGGCCGGAAGGCCGCGCGTCAGAGCGCGGATGCATCCAAAGGCCGCGCCGCGCAGCACCGCGGCGGGCTGGTCGTAACAGCCCGGCCCGGAACACGCTAGGCTGTCGTCATACCGCACGGACTCGATACCGCATATGCCGCCGTCCCCGCCGATTGCGGCAGCCTTACAGCCGGAGGTGCCGACATCGACGCCAATATAGACCCGCTTCACCGGTAAGCCCTCCCCGCCCGTTTAAAAGCCGAGCGTACCGCGCGCATAAGCGACGCTCTGTTCGACACAGCTTTCCTCATAGGCGGCCGTCTCGGCATGCGTTTCGCAGCGGTCGATATATAATTCCAGAAAAACATTTCCGTCAAAACCGTTTTCTGCAAGGATCTTTTTCATCAGCGGGAAATCGACATACCCCTGCCCCAGCGGTACGCCTGTAATGATGTCGCCGCGCGGGTCGAGCTTTACGACATAGTCCTTGAAGTGGACTGTTTTCGCATACGGCGCGAGCGAGCGCACCACAGTTTCGGTGGGCGTGATAAAGCAGGTGGAATTACAGGTGTCGAGCGCGCATCCAAACCACGGGTCGTTTACGCCCTCGATGATCTGTCTGACCTCGCCGACCGTGTTGAGCTTACCGTTTTCAAGCGCGATCTGCACGCCGTATTCATGCGCAACCGGCATCAGCGCGCCGATGGTATCGATCCCGTTTCGCACCTGCCGCTCAAGCCCGGCGGCGTCTGTTCGGCGGTCCATATCCCAGCCGATGCGCAGCACCTTTGAGCCAAGGAACCTCGAAACCTCCAGCATCCTTTTAAAATAGGAAAAATCCGTGCCGCGCGAACCTGTCTCGACCTGCATCCCCTCCCTTGCAAGCCGGTCGCGGATGGCGCCAAGCTGCGCATCGTTAAATTCATGCAGAAATATGTTGTTGCACAGCAGCACGGTTTTTACACCGTGCGCGATACAGCGGTCGATAAGCTGATCAACCGTCATGGGATTTTCAGGGCGGTAATAGGGGCGGCCGATTGACCACCTGTATGCAAAAGAACCGATTCCAAAATTCATCGTCTTTCTCCTTTATTCAAATTAAATACATGGGCGTTACACCCGGAACCGCTTTTTCTCGATATAGCCGAGCAGCGTCATTGTAAAAACGATCACAATCCCGTAGGCGAGTTGCTGCGTCGGCAGGCCAAAGCCCAAAAAGGTCATTGCGCTCATCAGGCACATGATAAACAGGATGCCAAAGCCCGCCTGTACCATATTGCCATATCCACCGGACTGGCTGATACCGCCGATTGTCACCGCAGCCACCATCGGCATCAGCAGGTTGGCGCCGACGTCGGGGTTGACGCCGCCGATACACATGGGGATAAACATGGCCGCAATTCCTGCAAAGACGCCGGAAAGCAGATAAACCAGAATATAAATGCGGGCGATATTGATCCCCGCGTGCGCGGCGCTTTTCGGATTGCTGCCGGTCAGGATCACCTGCCTGCCGAAGGTGGTTTTTCCAAGCACAAACGCCATAACGATAAACAGGAGCACCGGGATGATTGCAGCCATGGGGATAATCGTTTTGCCGATGCGGATGCCGGTCAGCGTGGAAAGGCGGGAAAGCTCGCGGGGACCGCCTGAAACAGTGTAGCCGTTTGTCAGCACATAGCACAGCCCCATGGCCAGAAGCTGGCTTGCCAGGGTGATGATAAAAGGCGCGATGTGGAATTTGGCCACGGCGACGCCGTTGAGCAGGCCGAACAGCGCGCCGATTGCGCAGGAAACAAGCAGGCCGAGCGCAATAATCAGCCAGGGATTCAGACCCGGGAACGTATCGGAGAGCAGGGACATGGTTTTTGTCGCAACCACCGCGGAAAACCCCGTTACATATCCGATGCTCAGATCAATGCCGGAATTGCCGGACAGAAATACGAACACCAGGCCGATTGCGCCGATCATGTAATAGGAATAGGAGGTGAACATGGAAATAATATTTGCCATCGAAAAGAAATTGCGGTTCAAAAAGCCCATCACAATACAGACCGCGGCCAGCATGTATACGACCGGCAGATCCAGGGAGAACCTTCGAAAACCGCTCCACAGGCGGTTATTTTTGACCGCCGATAAATTATTTGCGCGTTTTGTATCCATTTGACCGACCTCTCATCGTAAAATTCCCGACGGTCTTTTTATCCGGCCGCGGCGGGCAGGCTGCCCGCCGCGGACAACCGGGGGATTATCCCAGCATATCGGCGTATTTGATGGTCCATATTTCATCGGCTTTCGCCTCAAGCTCGTCAGGCCCGACGCCGAAGGTCGGCATATAAAACGTATCGCTTTCCAGCGTCTCGCCTCTGGCAAGGGCGACCGCGGCGTCGAAAATCGCCTGGCCAGCCGTATCGGCCGGGATGACGAAGATGCGGTCGGTATAGCCTTCCTCCATATAGGAAACTGCTGGCGGCTCGCCGGACAGCGAGGTGTAATAGACATGGCCCTCCTCGCCGCGCTTGATTTTCAGCCCGGCCTCCTCAAGCGCCTGATAGCAGGAGCCGTCCATATGCGCCGAAACGTTGGCCACTGCCCAGGGCGTATGCACCTGGAGCGCGTTCTGCATGTTGGTCAGCGCCTTGTCAACGTCCCAGTCCGTCATGATCTCGACAACTTTCAGGTTTGTATGCCCGGAAGCTTCAATCGTCTCCAAAAAACCTTCGCGGCGGGCGATGCCGTTGGGGTCGGCCAGAGAACCAACCGTCAGGAAAATGGTATGTTCTTCCCCGTCATCCAGCGAAATCAAATATTCGGCGAGCTGCTTGGCGTCGCTGTAGGAATCATACATCGCGGTGAAGTAAACATTTTCATGCTCCACCTTACGGTCATAGTTGATTACCGGCACGCCCGCTGCCTGCGCGTAATCATAAGCGGTGAGAATCGCATCCTGGTCGATGGCGCAGCAGACCATCACATCGACGCCCTGGTCGACGAGGGATTTAAACTGTGTATACTGGGTGGTCGTGTCGTCGTCGGCGCACAGCTCGATGATCTCCACATTACCGGCCGCTTCGGCCGCGCTGTAAAGCCCCATCAGCTCCACCTTCCTGAATACGGTCGTAGCGGTATCCGTGGAAACGCCGATGCGGATTGTCTCCCCTTCCGGCGTGGAGGCGCTGTCTCCCGCCGCGGAGGCGGCCGGTGTGGACGCGGCCGGTGTGGACGCGGCTGTATCCGGCGCCGCGGACCCGGAGCCGCCGCACGCGGCCAGGGCGAACGTCATCGCGAATGCGAGCAGTATTGTGATTGCCTTCTTCATTTCTTGTCCTCCTAAAATTTTTATTATTCACACGGCTTTACCCGTGTGACGGCGACTGATTTTAACGCGTCCGCACGCGGCGGGGCCTGTCAGGCCCCCTCCAAAAAGCGCGCGCGCCGCTCCCGCGTCATGACGGCGCCAGCGCGCATGGTGGTCGCGGTATCGATTGCAATGGCGCACAGCATCATCAGCGCGCGTGCAAAGACCTGATAATAGCTGGAAATATTGAGCATAGTCATCGCGTTTTCGATCAAATACAAAAAGATGCAGCCGAGCGCAGAGCCGATCACCGACGATTTTCCACCGCTCATCTTTGTGCCGCCCAGCACGACGGCCGTGATTACGGTGAACTCATAGCCCATACAGGAGTTGGGCGCGATGGAACCGATGCGCCCGGCATAGACAATGCCGCCCAAAGCGGCGCAGGCGCCGCAGATGGCATAAGCGCCGATACGGATGCGCGTGACGTTCAGGCCGGAAAATACAGCTGAATTCCTGTTACCGCCGACCGCCAGTACATAGCGCCCAAACCGCGTGTACCGCAGGACCAGAATACCGGCGGCGGTGATGGCCAGCATCAGGATTGTGGGTGTCGGGATCAGGCCGAACAGTCTGGAGTTGCCGATGACGCGCAGCGGCGTTTGCACAAATTTCTGCGCGTTGTCCAGCAACAGGTACGCCGCGCCGCGCAGGATGGACATGGTGGCCAGCGTGGCGATCATGTCGGGAAAATTGAGCACGCTGGCCATAAATCCGTTGAGCAGGCCGATCAGACCGCCGACAGCCAGCGCGATGATAAAGACAGCCCACACCGGCAGAACGCCGAAAGAATTAAGGCGGTACATCAGCGCCATTGTGAACAATGCGTTCATGCCGACTGAAATATCGATGCCGCCGGTGGAAATCACAAAGGTCATTCCAATCGCCATAATGCCGAACAGGCTGCATTGACAGAGGATATTCATGATGTTGCTCGCCTGTAAAAAGGCGGGCTGAGATACGGCCAGAATGAGAAACAGCAGCAGGTTTCCGATCAGGGCGGCCGCCCACTGTTCGCTCAGAAAACGTTTGAGCGGGTTTTGATATGTACGTTCCATAGTTACCCCCTTGCCGGCGCTTCGGCGTCGTTTTGTGAGGATGCGATCGACAGAATCCGGCGCACATCAAAGTCCGGCCGCTCCAGTTCGGTCACAAGACGGCCGCGCCGCATGACAACCATCCTGTGCGCCAGGCCGACAAGCTCGTTGAGGTCTGAGGAAACGAGAATCACAGCGGCGCCGGATTTGGCAAGCTCCACAATATATTCCCCGATCTCCGTCCTGGAGCCGACATCCACACCGCGCGTCGGGTCGTCGAACATGCAGACCCTGGGCGAATGGCTCAACCATCGTCCTACAATAATTTTCTGCTGGTTGCCGCCGCTTAGCTCCGTGATATAGGCGTCGATCCCCGGGCAGGCGACACGGAATCGGTCGATGACCGCCTGTGCGTTTTGCCGCTCATGCCGGAATCCAAAATATTTAATTCTGCGGTCGACAAACTGATCGATTTGAGCGGCGGTGATGTTCTCTTTCAAATCGCGGCGTGGAAAAATCCCACAGTTCTTGCGGTCCTCCGGGATCATAACCATACCTTTTTTAATCAGTTTTTGCGTATGCCATTTTGAGAACGTCTCGCCCATCAGTTCAATGGTCCCTGCGCATTTTCGCAAACCGAAAATGGATTCCATCAATTCGGTGCGTCCCGCACCGATCAGGCCGGCGATGCCGAGTATTTCCCCCTGACGCACCTCAAAGCTGATATTGGTAAAACTTTCCGACTCCAGCCCGCACACGCGCAGGGCGATCGCGCCCCCCGGCTCCCCCAGGCAAAACGAGTTTCCCTCCAGAGAACGGCCGACCATGTGCTCCTCAATCTCATGTTTTGTGACCTGTGTCACGGGCGCGTCACATACCTTCTCGGAGTTTCGCAGCACAACGACCTTATCGCAAACGGCAAATACCTCGTCGAGAAAATGCGTGATGAAAATCATGCCGATGCGCTGCTTTCTCAGCGTGCGCATCACTTCAAACAGGCGCTCGCGCTCCGGCGCGGTCAGCGACGCGGTTGGCTCGTCCAGAATCAGCACGCGCGGATTGAGCCGGATGGCCTTGGCGATCTCTATAAGCTGCTGCTCACCGGGTCCCAGAGTCCCTACGATCGCGTCCGGGTCCAGACGAATATTCATCATATCCATATATTTGAGAGCTTCGTCACGGCACTCTTTCCAGTTGACAAGCGGCCGCTTCCCCGGAAAATCCTCGATGCAGATATTCTCGGCCACGGTGAGATTTAAAAAGAGGCTCAATTCCTGATGTACCGCCGCAATCGGCAGTTTTCCCATCTTGATCTCCTTCATTTCCCTGCCGTCAAATGTGATCGAGCCTCCGGTCGGCTCCAACAGCCCCACCAGCATATTTTTGAAGGTGGATTTGCCCGCGCCGTTTTCTCCCAGCAAAGCGGTGATCTCGCCTTCGCAGACAACAAAATTCACACCGGAGACGACCCTTTTGTTCGCAAAAGCCTTTGTCAGATTTTTCGTTTCCAAAATCACATTGCCCATTGGGACCCTCCATTCCGCAACAGAATACGCACAAAGAGGCTGGATGCTCCATATTTGAAAGCGCCTTCAGACCGCCTTGACGCATCGCCATTTGTATCATTTTTTATTTTAAAAATCAAAAAATAAAATTCTAATTTAAAAAATATTTTATAAAACTTAATTACTATAAATCAGAATTAATATTTGTATAATTTAAATAAAAAATAGTTATATTATGTAAATATATGTTCAATATTTAATAATATTAAGCATTATTCTCCTTATATCTACATATTTATTTCAAAATCAATCACTTAATAGTTAAGCAAAAATTTAAAAAATAAAATATAAATTTGAAATCTTTATTTTATTATGATTCTTAAAATCACAAATGTCAATATATAAAAACCATATTTCTTCCGATTCGTTTTAGCTCAACAAATACCATCTGATTTCTTTGTCAAATCTGACTAGAGTTTTTCCGCGGCCCGGCGCGGAAACTCGGACCTGCAATTAAAACAAACGCTCTCCGGGAACGGTTGTCCGTCCCCGGAGAGCGTTTGTTTTTTACAGTTCTGAACCGACTTTATTATGCCGGCGCACAAATCTGTCAATCACGAAATCCGTCTGTTCCCTTTTACCCTCTGTCCTGAATTTAACACATGCAACGATGGCCAAGAGTGTCTTCTCGCGCGGTGTCAGCCGCCCTGCCGGCGCTGCATTTTCCCTTTTCATGATTTCATTGTTATCTGGTATTTATTTGCCCTCCGTCTCTGGCGGAAGCGTATGCCATGCCGGCGGAGACTTTTGGCGGGTTAGAAAGCTTTTGACCCGATTTAAAACGGCCTCCACAAAATGAAACCACAAATGACCGAACATAACCGCCGCCGCAAACGCCAGCATGGCCATTCCAAGTTCTTTCAAGCGAATCCCCCGCTTTATTTGGTTGCAAACCGGTTCATAAAAAAGTCGGTAAAGGCCGCCAGTTCCTCCGCCTGGGATACATAGACATAGAGCCGTTCATCCTCCAGCCAATCGTAAGCGTTGATACCGATATAACCTTTTTTGTCAGGATAAATGACGAATGCGTCGGTTGGGTATTTATTTCGGTATGCCTTGAGAATTTCACTGCGGCGGTAATAGACAGGATCGCCGCATCCGGAAAGCTCGGGGACCGTGGGAACAACCACAATCGTCCGGCTCTCCTCGTTCCAGCCAACAATCAAATTTCCTATCTTTGTTTTGCTGCCGTGTACAAAGCCGTAGTTGAAGCGGCTCACATCCTCTGTGTAACCAAAGATCAACCGATAGTCGTCCCCATTCTCCACGACTTGATTGAAAAGGGCGCGCATCTTTTTTGCATTGGCGCCGCTCTTTTCCATGTCAATCTCAGGCCCCTTGAACAGCTTGCTGAAAATTCCCATATGCTTTTCCTCCCAATACAGAGATATGATTGATATAAATAAATACAAATTATAAAATTTGTATTTATTTTTCGAAAAAAATATCCGCTCAAATATTGCGCCAGGTCAATAATCAGGCGGACAAAAGAGGACGCACGCCTTCATTTTTTCTGTTTTTCCAGGTAGTCGACGATTGATTCAATTTGAAAATCCACCGTTTCATCGGCTGCCTCCGGAACCAACAGAGGCAAAGTCCCCGGAAGGGCCTTACAGATGACGACGACAGACAGAAACAAATTGACCATCAATTGGGTTTGTGCCGCGTTCACACAAATCCCAAAGGTGTTCAATACCCCGTTAAAAAGGAGGAATTGCCGCTGTCTGAAGGTGTGGTACGCCCTTTCAGACAAACGTTTAAAAATAAGCTGCTGTTCCTCAATGCTTAAAACCGCAATTCCATATTTTTCACCATAACAGCACGAATGCAGGAATTGTTTGACGCCCTCCCGCCAGCTAAGGCTGGGATCGTCCATCAATTTCTGAGCATATTCTATAATTTTGGGCTGCTGCAAATACAGGGCCTCCACAATCAGATCCTCTTTCGTGGGAAAGAAGGTGTAAAAAAAAGTACGTGAGATTCCAACCTTTTTATAAATCTGCTCCACTGTGGTGTGCTGAATCCCCTGCTTCGTCATCAGGTCAAGCCCAGCGTCAACCAAGGCATCTCGGATTTTCTCCCGTTCTTCCTCTGAATATGAAACTTTGGGCATTTTTCCTCTCCCCGAAATAAAAACGATTATATGATTTCGTCTTTATTTAGCCATAATCAAAACGCGGTATGATAAAATCGGCCATCGGAACGCAAGCGTATCGCCTTGGCCATGAAGGATAAAATAACCGCTGTGCGGTTATTTTATCATATAGCGCACAAAAACGCAAGGACAAAGCAACAAAATGCCAACAGGTTTACGCATGTGGAACAGGGATTAAAAAAGAAGGGCTTTGCATACTTATTAGTATGCAAAGCCCTTCTTTTGACGCCAGCTATTTTCCGAAAAATCATTCAGGGACGAACCGATCTCGAACAGCAGGAACGATGAATATTTACACCTTATGCCGCTCCTTTTTATCAAGTGCCAGCGAAAAATAAACAAAGCGGGTTTGAAATAGTCATACATTTCAAACCCGCTTTGCAAGCCATCTTCTGGCGCGCGTGAAGGGACTCGAACCCCTGACCTACTGGTTCGTAGCCAGTCACTCTATCCAACTGAGCTACACGCGCATTTTATAGAAGTCAGCTTTAATATAATACTACGTTTGGATAATTTAGTCAAGCCCTTATTGGCATAATCTAAAAAATTTTTTCTGGTTATGCCCATTTTACTCTCAAAACGCAAGGCGGCGGGGAACGGATTATAAAACGTCCGTTCCCCGCGCGAAAAGGAGGGGGTAATCCTGCGATTTGACAGCCGACCAGGAGCAGCTTTGATTTTTGAACATACTACCCTAATCAAGGACATAAATATCAACAATTTTGCGCCCATTCATGGCGCTTTCCTCATACGTGTCATAGAACAAATCAACATCGACCACACCGGCGAGCAGGCCCGTCCCTGTGTCGGCGGCAATTGCGCACCCATAAACAAACCGGCCGTCCGACGACGTAATATACAGGCGCGAGCCGTATGGAATGACGCGCGGATCGACGGCGACATGCCCCGTGATCGCATACCTGCCGCTGGCCGTTTTTGCACCGGAACGCGCGCTGTAGCCGGTTGCCACCTGATCGCGCAGCAAACGTGAATAATGCAGAGGCTTTCCGTTTTCATCGACCTCGAGATCGAAATCAAACGGCGAAACCGGCGCCGGCGAGCCGATTAGAATCGTTTCCGGGACCGGCTGCTGCTCCACGCGCTCGCCAAGAAGCTGTACATCCTCTTTCATTCCGTCAACTGTGCGCTGAACATAGGTCTGCATGAGCACGCCGTCGCTTCCCTCCTGGATGCGCCGTGTGGACCCGATGCTGATAAGCGGCGAATTTTTGCGCACAGTCTTATATGGGATCGGTTTTTCCACTGTATACTCCTCATAATCCACACGCTGCAAAACGATCTTGTCTCCGCGCTCCAATGGCTTTTCAGACGCCGGTGTCAGCAGATCGTTGCCGTCGTATGTGATATCATGCTCATACAACAGCTCTCCCACGGTTGTGCCAATCTCCACATTGCAGGCGGTCGTCTTTCCATCCACAGTCATCGTGACAGGGAATAAGGAAAACGCATTGACCTGCTCAAACCGTCCTTCCGGTTCCTCGAAGCGGCTTATTCCATGTCCGGGCAGCAGCCGGGACAAATCGTCCTGCGTCGTATAGCGCAGCGACCGACCGGTTTCTCCCACAAGATAGACGGCATTGGTCATCGTCGAAATTCTGTATACGACGAATGCCAACACCACAAACAGCAGGCTGACTGCAAACAAGCGGCTCTGCAAAAACAGCTTGACTGCCTGCATCCTGCCCCACACTTTTGTCATGAAGAATACTCCTTTTTTGCACACCAGCCGTATGGGCTGGCGCGGCAATTACATTGGGTGTACTCCGTTGTCATAGGCTTTTTAAATTTATGGCAATTTCACCCGTTGCTTAGTATACCGGAGTATTTGAAATTATATTCAGTTTGCACAGAATTGTCAAACCAGGCTTGTGCAAACCAACTGTCAAGATGCATGTCCAAGGGAAACACTGCGATAGAAACCGACTATTTCAGACAAGAATCAGGCCGCAGCCAAGCCCTGTTTTTATAAAATTTAACAAAAATTTAATAAAAATTTTGGACACAAATTTTCCTTTGATTTCCAGAACAAAAAAAGCCCGCGGCTGTATGCCGCGGGCTTTTGTAGCTCTGTAGTAAAGCAATCAGCGTTTGGAGAACTGGGGTGCGCGGCGGGCCGCTTTGAGTCCGTATTTTTTGCGCTCCTTCATTCGGGGATCGCGCGTCAAAAATCCTGCCTTTTTGAGCACCGGGCGCATATCCTCGCCGTTCTGAAGCAACGCGCGTGAAATGCCATGACGGATCGCGCCGGCCTGGCCGGAGACACCGCCGCCGGTGACAGTGCACACGACGTCAAATTTTCCGAGCGTATCGGTCAGGGTCAGCGGCTGGCGAACGATGAGCTTAAGGGTCTCAAGGCCGAAATAATCGTTGATATCGCGGCCATTGATCGTGATCGAGCCGGAACCCGGATAAAGTCTTACACGGGAAACAGACTGTTTGCGGCGGCCCGTGCCATAGAAATACGGTTTCGATTCATACATAGCTGATTAATCCCCTTCCTTACAGTGTCCAGGCCTGCGGCTTCTGCGCGGCATGGGTGTGCTCGGCGCCTCTGAAAATACGGCACCGGGTGAGAGCGGCGCGTCCGATCACCGTGTCGGGGATCATGCCCTTGACGGCAAGCATCATCGCCTGCTCCGGACGCTCCTTCATCAGCTTGTCATAACCGACTTCCTTGAGTCCGCCGATCCAACCGCTGTGACGGTAATACTTTTTCTGCTCCAGCTTGCGGCCGGTGAGAATCGCCTTTTCAGCATTGATAATGATGACATGATCGCCGCAATCAACGTTCGGCGCAAAGTCGGCTTTCATCTTTCCGCGCAGGATCGACGCGGCGGTCGCCGCCGTACGTCCGAGCGGCTTGTCAGCGGCATCGAGGATGTACCACTTGCGTGTCATTTCGGATGCCTTCGGCATTGTAGTAGACATACCTGTTCCTCCAAATTCCTGTAAACTGTTTTGCGCGATCCGCCCTGCAGCGGACCGCCGGAAGGCGCGCGCCGCCGTTTTGCGGCGTGTCCCTTTGCCCTCCAAAATGCAGGCAACCTTCCGATTTTTTCTGAAATTGCCATAGCGACAATTTGTATTATACCCCGCCGGACACGCCATGTCAACATTTTTTTGCCAAATATTCAATTTATAAAACACGCGCTCCTGTTTTCACACTATAACGCTTTGATTCTCTCTCATACGCGATATGTAAATCACATTTGATGCTATATAAAATTTACTATTTGTATTTTTAATTTTATATATTACTTATTTTTAACGCCTACCGCATCAAAGCAGATCCATACAAACGCAATAAAGATACAAAACCACCACCCAGCCGAAATCATTAAAGACCATACCTCCATATTCATAGTTTTAAACAGTGCCGCTGCTTTGTACAAAAAATATAGGCGCAGCGAAGCCAATATGCCAAGCGCGATTACTCCGAAAATATCATTTTGTCGCCGCATCTGCTGCCTCCATAGTTTAAATTTACCGCATGATTCTATATTATATCTTAATTACAAAGATTTCAATATATAAATTCGTAATTTTTAAGAATAATCACGTCTAAGAGAAAAAAATATATAAACTAAACATAGAATCCTGTCGTGATTTCACAATGAATGCCGGATAGGCTTGGACTGCCCGGCGAGGAGGCATCCGAAACCGCTATGCACAACCTGGGATACATTTTGAAATCAGCCCGTGAGGACCGCGACCTTACACAGACCGAGGTTATGCGGCGCACCGGCATCAATAATAAAACGCTCTCCGGCTATGAAAATAACATTGCGGAACCGGATCTGACCACCTTTGCGCAGCTTATGGAGCTTTATCAGCTTTCAGCGGATCAGGTGCTTGGGACAGGCAGCTCAGGGTCTTTTGTCACCGCATCGGAGCAGGAATTGATTGAACTGTACCGGCTGCTGCCAAAAAAGCGCCGCCGTGAGGTGCTTGAAATCCTGCGTCTGATCACCCGCAGCCGTCCGCAGGGCGACGAATAGTCCTCCAGCCTTTTTAAAAAAGGCTTCGGCGAAAAACTTTAGCCGGCTGCGCACCGGGCGCACGTGACCCGTGCGCGGGTCACAGCGGCGGCGCCCGCTATGGCGTCCACCGCCTTCGCGTGGCTTTCCAAAGTGCGGCAATCGCCGCACTTTGGGCGCGGACAAGCCGCGGCAGCGCCACGCGGCGCGCCTCATGGGACAGGGGCGGGCCGCCCCTGTCCCATGGACCCAACCCCGGGGCAGGCGCAGCTTAACGGTTTATCACAGAACACACCGGCGTGCGTCTGATACGATCGTGCCAAACAGAGGTGGGGATAACATAAGGGGAGGGTCGCTCGACCCTCCCCTTGTGAAGCGCGCTGAGGGGCGCTGCCGCGGCTTGTCCGCGCCCGGCGGCTATAGCCGCCGGAAAGCCTCGAATAGCCGGCCGGGCAAGCACAGCGCCCGGCGGTGAGCGACCTGCGCACAGGTCGCGCGCGCCTAAGCGCCCTGTCTCCCGCATTTTTTCAACGATACGCCCCGGAAGCTTAAAAGCTTCCGGGGCGTATCGCTTATTTTATATACCAATGGTAAAATTTAATATATTTTATCCAAATCGCAAAATCAAACAACCTGAAACAGATAAAATTTCAAGTAATCCGTTTCCGGCACGTTCCATAAAATTGGATGATCGGGCGATTGCTGACGCGCCTCGATCTGGCGCAGGCTCACACAAGCGTCATGCGCCGCAGCGCGCAGCATCCGCTGGAACAGATCGTCTGTCATAAAATGGGAGCAGGAACAGGTCGCCAGATATCCGCCGCGCGGCAGCAACTTCATCGCGCGCAGGTTGATCTCCTTATAACCGCGCTGTGCACCGCCAACCGTCCGGCGGCTCTTTGTAAAAGCCGGCGGGTCGAGAATGATAAAATCGAACCGCTCTCCCGCCGCTTCCAGCTCCGGCAGCAGGTCGAACACATTGGCCGCCTGACATTCGATCACGCCATCCAGACCGTTGCGTACCGCATTGTACCGCGCGAGCGTGACGGCAGTCTCCGACACGTCAACGGCGCGCACATAAGCCGCGCCGCCATGCGCCGCATTGAGCGCGAACGACCCTGTATGCGTGAAGCAGTCGAGCACGCGGCGCCCCTTTGCAAGACGCGCCACAGCCCGGCGGTTATACTTCTGGTCAAGAAAAAAGCCTGTTTTCTGGCCGTTTTCAAAGTCGACCTCGTAAGTAATCCCATTTTCGACAATCTGTGTCTTTGTCCCGCCGCCGTCGCCGCCAAACCAGCCGCGCCCCTGCGTAAGCCCCTCCAGCTCCCGGATGGGCACATCGTTGCGTTCATAGACGCCGCGAATTCGCTGTCCATCCTGTTCCAGAAGCCCGCGCAGCAGCGGGAATAAAAGCGGCTTGATGCGTTCCATGCCGAGCGACAGGGTTTGTGTCACCAGCACATCGCCGAAGCGGTCGACCGTCAAACCCGGAAACTGATCTGCCTCGCCAAAAATCACACGGCAGCAGGACAAATCAGCTGCATCCAGCACCGTTTTTCGATATTCCCACGCATAGCGCAGGCGGCGCGCCCAAAACGCTTCATCAAAGCGGTCGTTTGCATTGCGGGAAACCATACGGATGCGGATTTTTGACCGCTCGCTGACGAACCCGGTTCCAAGATACGTTCCCTTCTCACCTGCGATATCGACAAGGTCCCCGTTTTCATACGCGCCTTGGATCGAACGTATCTCCGTATCATAAACCCAGGGATGCCCCTGTTCAATCTGCCGCTGCGCCTTTTGGCTTACAAGGGCGATTGCAAAGCTTCGCTGCTTCATATGCTCTCCTTATTTCAGTTATACCCGCAATCGCAGGCTTTGAGGCTCTCCGTCCCTGTCGCGCACGCCATATGTCAAAGTGAACTGTGCGCAATCCTCCGGCACCGCATAAAACAACTGGCCGCTCATGGCGTCAACGCCGCTGTACCGCAAATCGTCAACTTCAAGATATGTAAAGCCATCCGGGATTTCGTCCAGAAACATCCTTCGTCCGCGGCCATCCGCATCGTGTAAAAACGGCGGCTGGAAAAATTCATAATCAAACAGCGCATGGTCGGTCACACGCGCGTTGAAGTGAATGAATATACATTTTTCACCGGGCAGCAGCAATTTCTGCACATCCGGGTCGTCGACAATGCCGGTGCATACGATCTCAAGCGCCACGCCCCCCGCGCCTTCAAAACTGGTTTGCAGGTAGGAGGTCGACGCGCGCCGCATAATATCCGGCATGACCGGGGCGTCGCCGGGGGAGGAGGCGGCCTTTGACGCGGCGTTTTCCGCCGCGTCTGCCGGCGCAGCGTCCGCTTCGCCGGCATCGCCGGGCGCGGCCTGCGCCGCGCCCGGTGCAAAGGCCGCCCCGCCGTCTTTCGCAACGTCCCCGGCGGCGGGCCTGTACGAACCGCCCGCCGGTTTGACCGTCCTGCGCGGCTTTTCGGGCGTATCCCCCTCGTCATCCGAAGCGTCATCCTGCCGGCTGCCTGCATCCGCCTCCGGTTGGAACGCCCGCTCTGTGGCCGGTTCCCATGCAGGCGGCGGGCTTTGCGGGGACAAACCAGAATGCAGGCGGCTGTACGCCTGTATCAAGGTCAGGCCGATCATCAGCACAAGCACCGCGGCCAGCGTCAGGCTGCGCGGACCGGGCCGGGTACGGCGGCCGGTTTGCCGCATCAATGCATACAAATCACGGTACGCGCCTTCCGGCACCCCTGCCGGCTCATATGCGTACCTTTCGCCGCCGCGCGGCGGCCGGTTATGCGCGCCGCAGCGCGGGCATGTTTCATCCCGCGCATAATCGTACGATTTTCCGCATGTCCCGCACTTGATTTTCAATTCAACACACCGCCAATACGGAGGAATCCGTCTCGTAATCCAGCGCGCGGCCTATACATAGGCCGCGCGCTGTGCCTCACTCTTTTACAACAGCGAGCGACAGCTCGCGCAGCGCCTTTTCATCGACCTCGGCCGGGCATTGCGTCATCAGTTCGCTGGCGTTCTGCACCTTCGGGAAGGCGATTACATCGCGGATCGAATCCTTTTCCAGCATCAGCATCACAAGACGGTCGAGTCCATACGCCATACCGCCGTGCGGCGGCGCGCCGAACTTGAACGCGTCGATCAGATACCCAAAGCGCGCGCGCGCCTCCTCCGTGCTGAAGCCAAGCGCGCGGAACATCCGCTCCTGAAGCTCCGGCGTATTGATTCTGATGGAGCCCCCACCGACCTCGCAGCCATTGAGCACCATATCATACGCGCGCGCACGGCAGACGCCGGGGTCGCTTTCGACACGGTCAATGTCCTCAAAAGCCGGATGCGTGAAGGGATGATGCTTGGCGACATACCGGTCCTCCTCCTCGCTGTATTCAAACAGCGGAAACTGCGTCACCCACAAAAATTTGAACACGCCCGGCTTGATCAGGCCCAGGCGGCTGCCAAGCTCCACGCGCAGCGCGCCCAGGCTGTCAAACACCGTCTGGTTTTTACCGTCCGCGACAATCAGGATCACGTCGCCCTTCTCCGCGCCCATACGCGCGCGGATCGCGTCTTTTTCCGTGTCTGTGAGGAATTTTTCATACGAGGAGCTTTCCGCATCATGCGTCAGGCGCGTAAACGCCAGGCCGCCGGCGCGGTACGTCCTGACAAAATCAGCCAGCTTATCGATCTCCTTGCGCGACAGATGGTCGGCCGCGCCCTTCGCGTTGATAGCGCGCACACTGCCGCCCGCGTCAAGCGCGCCGCGGAACACCTTGAACGCACAGTCGGAAAGCAGGTCGGACAAATCGGTCAGCTCCATGCCGAAGCGCACGTCGGGCTTGTCGGAGCCAAAGCGGCGCATCGCCTCGTCATACGGCATACGCAGAAACGGCGTCTCGATCTCAACGCCGAGCACCTCATGAAACACGCGCTTCATAAAGCCTTCGTTGACCGTCATCACGTCGTCCTCGTCGACAAACGACATCTCCAGGTCGATCTGTGTGAATTCCGGCTGACGGTCAGCGCGCAGGTCCTCGTCGCGGAAGCACCGAGCGATCTGCATATACCGGTCAAATCCGGACAGCATCAGCATCTGCTTATACTGCTGCGGCGACTGCGGCAACGCGTAAAACGCTCCGGGATGCACGCGGCTGGGCACCAGATAATCACGCGCGCCTTCCGGCGTCGATTTGATCAGCGCGGGCGTTTCGATCTCAATAAAGCCGTTCTCATCATAATAATCGTGCGCTGCCTTCACAATCTTATGGCGCATAAGCAAAGCATGCTGCATCTCGCTGCGGCGCAGGTCAAGATAACGGTAACGCAGGCGCAGCTCCTCCTTGACGTTCGTCTGATCCGTAATCTCAAACGGGGGCGTCTGCGCCCTGGCCAGGATGCGCAGGTCGTCGACATAAAGCTCGACCTCGCCGGTCGGGATATCGCGGTTGACCGATTCGCGCCTGCGCACAGTCCCCTTCGCCATCAATACGAATTCAGCGCGCACTGTCTGCGCCTTGGCGCGCAGATCGGCGGCGGTTTTATCATCAAAGGCGAGCTGCATGACGCCCGTGCGGTCGCGCAGATCGATAAATACCAGCATCCCCTTGTCGCGCACGCGCTGGACCCATCCGCATACGACCGCCTGCCGGCCGTCGTCGGCAGCCGTAAACGTGCCGCAATAGTCTGTCCGTTTTAATCCCTGCATTGTATCCATCCTGTATTTCTCCTATCGTATCGTCATTTTTAAGGAAGCTTTGGCGCCGGGCCGCTTTCGGCGATTTCTTCAAAGGTATTGTGATACACATAACGTGTAAATGCATCCTCGTCAAGCGTTAGCTCGGTCTGCGTACCGTTGTCCATCCGCTTGACGGTCACTTTCCCGGCCGCAAGCTCATTGTCGCCGAGGATACAGCTGAATTTCGCGCCGAGCTTGTCGGCATACTTCATCTGTGCCTTGACGCTGCGGCCGACCGTATCGCACTCGGCCCAGAAGCCCTCCTGCCGCAGCCCGTCGGCGAGCTGCATCGCGCGCACCGACGCAGCCTCGCCCGTGCTGCCGATATACATGGTGCACCGCTGCGGCTCCGGAAAAGCGCAGCCCTGCTGATCCATAACAAGCAAAAGACGCTCCAGCCCCATCGCAAAGCCGATCGACGGCGTCGGAGCGCCGCCGAGCATCTCGATCAGGCCGTCGTACCGGCCGCCGCCGCAGACGGTCCCCTGCGCGCCGATGCCCGTCGCGACAAACTCAAATACGGTGCGCGTATAATAATCGAGTCCGCGCACAATCGCCGGATTGACCGTATAGGCGATGCCAAGCGCGTCGAGACGCGTCTTTAATCCCTCGAAGTGGGCGCGGCAGCCATCGCAGATATAATCGAGCACGCGCGGCGCGCCCGCGGCGATCTGCGAACAGACCGGACTTTTGCAGTCAAGGATACGCATCGGGTTCTTTTCCAGACGTGCGCGGCACGTATCGCACAGCTCGCCGGCGCGCGCCTGGAAATAGGCGCGCAGCGCCTCATGATAGCGCGCGCGGCACTCCGGGCAGCCGATTGAATTAATCTCCAGCGCCAGCCCTGTCACCCCGAGCGCGTCAAACACCGCCTTAGCCAGCGCGATCACCTGTGCGTCGGCTGCGGGCGACGCCGCGCCGGCCATCTCCACACCGAACTGATGAAATTCCCGCAGGCGGCCGGCCTGCGGCTTCTCATACCGAAAACAGCTTACAACATAGCTCGCCTTAACCGGCAGTGGTCCGCCGATCAGGCCGTTTTGCAGGATCGCCCGCATTACGCCGGCCGTCCCTTCGGGCCGCAGCGTAATTGAGCGGTCGCCTTTATCGAAAAACGTGTACATCTCCTTCTGCACAACGTCCGTCGTATCGCCTACGGATCGGTTAAAAAGCTCCGTATGCTCAAAGGTCGGCACGCGGATTTCCTCAAAACCGAACAGGCGCGCCGTATCGAGCGCCGTCTCCTCAATATACCGCCACCTTGCGCTCTGCGAAGGCAGCACATCCTGCGTGCCGCGCGGCGCGCTTGTGAGTAACGCCATTTCATTGTCCTCCCATAAAAGCCAGCCGCCGGGCGGCGGGCACAAATTCCATCCAATCCCCTGGCTGTATCGGCCTATTGCCATGCAGATGGGTTATTTGCCGTCTTGTTTTTGGCAGATATCCTTATTATAAACAGTCCTCCTGCATTTTTCAATGGACGCCGCCGCCACAATGCAATTTTTTCAGCCGCCTGGCCGCCTGCGGCGGCCAGGTCTGCATACGCGCCGCAAGCGGACACAGCACAGCCGGCCCTCGCATCATGACGAATGATCTGCCCGTATCAATGCAAAAACCCCGCCGACGGCACGGTAAGCCGTGCACGGCGAGGTGCTTTTCACGCGCAAAGGCGAGGTCAAATTGCTGCTTTTCCGTCCAACCCGGCCTGATGGAAAAACGACGGAAGCCTGTCCAGCTCCTGGAAAGGCTACCGCTTCGGGTTGACGATGTTGCGCCAATCGAGGTCCCCGCGCTCAAGCGCGTGGATCAGCGCCTCCGCCGTAGCAATGTTGGTGGCCACCGGGATGTTGTGCACATCGCACAGACGCAACAGGCCAGCCTCGTCAGGCTCGTCCGGACGCGCGCGGATGGGATCGCGGAAAAACAGCAGCAGATCGATCTCATTGCAGGCAATGCGCGCCGCGATCTGCTGATCGCCGCCCTGAGCGCCTCCAAGAAAACGCATCACCTCCAAGCCAGTTGCCTCCGCGACAAACTTTCCGGTCGTACCCGTGGCACAGATATCATGCCGGCTGAAAACGCCGCAGTACGCAATGCAAAACTGTACCATCAACTCTTTTTTTGAATCATGTGCAATCAGTGCAATGTTCATTGATGTTGCCTCCCATCTGCTCGGACCGCTCATGCGTGCGGCCGCATTTTGGCGCGCGTACCAGTTCGCCAGATTCATTTATTTTTTTTATAAATGATTCCAAGTAAAGCGATACAATTTATTATAACATTTATTGCAGCTCCAAATCAATATAGTTTCCCATAATTCTTTGTGCAAAATTATCAAATATGATTTTGGTTAGATTCGCTAGATTTGTATTTTTTTCCATGGGTACCGGCGTCACCAACGCCCCATCAAACGGAACGACCGCGATTAGCTGTGCACAGACATTGTCGATCATCCAATCCAGATCCGGCACCGGACGCTCGCGCGCAAATTCGCGCGTAAGCATATTGATGCACAGCCGGATATCCTGCATCCCCGCGGCGGCCAGGGCGTCCGATACAGAGCGGCTGTCGCGCGCGGAGACGCGATCCGCCGCACAGACGATCACCGCGCGGTCGGCACAGGCCGCCAGCGCGGCAAGCGCCGGATCGGAACCATCCATTTCCGCAAGAATAAAATCAAAGTGCCCATCCAACGCGCTGCGCAGCTGCGCGCACGCCCATTCCCCAAGCTTTGGCGCATCGCCGGCAACCGGGCCGCAAATCAGCCGGACGCCGTTTTCACACGCGATCGCAGCCTCGCCAAGCTCGCAGCGGTGTGCAAGCGCGTCGGCAAGGTCGAATACAACGCGGTCCTGAACGCCCAAAAATACGTCGAGCGAGCGGCGCGACGCCTCGACGATCAAAACCGTTTTACCACACGCAGCCAGCGCCGCGCCAAGATATGCGCACACGGCCGATTTGCCCGCGCCGCCACGCCCGCTTGTCACCAGAATCATCTGCGCCATTCGCTTTCTCTCCTCTCCGGCGCACCCCTACGGCGCCAGTGTGCCATAACCCGAGCTGTCCGACGCCGCATCGCCCTGTGTAAAAAAGTACGCGTCGAAAATTTCGCGCGCAACCGGCGCGATCTGATATCCTTCCCAGCCCTTTTCCACCACGACTGCCACAGCGATCTCCGGGTCCTCGGCAGGCGCATATGCGATAAACACAGCGTTGCACAGCCCGTCCCCACGTTCCGGCGTGCCCGTTTTAGAGCCGACCGTAATGGGGTAATTGGCAAATGTGCCGGCCGCCGTACCAATGCGTGAAGCCGCGATCATGCCCTCCTGCACGGTTTTGATCGCCTCCGGTTCGTCAATGAGCTGCGCTACTTCTGGCTCATGCTCATAAACCGTTTCATCAAGCGTGTAAGACTTGACCGATTTAAGCATCGTCACCTTCATGCGCTTGCCGCCGTTGGCGATCGCAGCGGTATAGTTTGCCAATTGCAGCGGCGAAATCGTTGTCGCCTGCTGGCCGATAGCCGCCTGGATGACATCGCCTGGGCGCCATGCCGGATCGTCCGCATATGCAGGCGACGCCGCTTTTACCTCAGGCGAGGCCACCTGACCGATATTCTCGGCAAGCTCGATGCCGGTCGGCTGCCCGAAACCGAACAGAGCGCCGTATTCGTCAATTTTATCAATCCCGAGATAGTATCCGGCCTCATAAAAGAAAATGTTGCAGGAATACCGCAGCGCCGTTACAACGTCAAGCATCCCATGATAGCCCTCGCACTGAGGCGAGTATCCGACATCAGTAAAGCGGCCGTAAATATGCGTACAGTTGTACATCGTCTCCGGCGTGATCACACCCTCGGCAAGCGCAGCGGCCGCAACCATAGGCTTGAAGGAGGAACCAGGCGTATACGCGGCGGAAAGCGCCCGGTTGAAAAGCGGCTCGCCCTCTGTCGCGGCAAGCTGATCGTAATCGCGCTGATAAGTCGCCAGATTATATGAGGGATACGTCGCCGCGGCAAGCAGCTCGCCTGTGTTGACATCGACAACAACAGCCGCGCCGGCCTCGGCCTCCTGGCCGCGTCCGGGCTTTTTCGTCTCCTGAAGCATTTTGATGTTGCTCTCAAGTGCGTCCTGCGCCACTTTTTGCAGGCGCGAATCGATGGTCGTCACAACCGTGTTTCCCGGAACAGGCTCATGTTCCTCCGCGACCTCGATCACATCGCCCGCGGCGTTTGTTGTGATGCGCCGCGTACCGTCCGTGCCCTTGAGATACCCCTCAAACGCAAGCTCCGCGCCGGATTTTCCGATCTGATCGTTCATCTGATACGTCTTTTCTCCGATCACGGCCGAAATACTGTTGTCGGGATTTTTCACCTTTTCAGCCTCGTCCCACTGCGGCTTGTAAATCGGGCCGGTCGTCCCAACCAGATGCGGTGCCACGTCGCCCGCCACGTACTGGCGGATGGTGCTTTCCACAACATCGACGCCCGGAATTTCAAAGCTTCGTTCCTTGATTTTCGGAATCGTTTCGATCTTGATATCCGTGGCGAACGTATAGGGGACCGACGCAGAAAAACCGCGTTGATCCATTTCATAACGCACGCCGGCCACACGGCGCGCGTCGAGCGGGCTTAAATCCTCCAGCCCGTAATTTTCGATCAGATGCGACATCACATCGTCAATCGTCGCATACTGCGCGACGCCGAGCGCGTCTTTCAGCCGTGCAATCGACGCCTCGTACACGTCGCCTTCCTTGAAGGCGAACGGCTCCTGCTCTGTAATCGGCAGATTGTCGATCCAGTCCTCGTTTGCCTCCTCCATAATGCCGATCAGGCGCAGAATCGTCTGGTTTGTTGTCCCGCGCTCCATATACGCCTGATTGATCACCACGTCGCGCCCAATCGTGTTCGATGCGAGCGGCCGGCCGTTACGATCCAGAATTTCGCCGCGCGCCGCCTTGATCACCTGTTCGGTCGTGCTCCCACGTTCAATTTCCGCCATTATCTTTTCGCCGTCAACCACCTGCATCTGCATCAGGCGCAGGCAATACAGCGCAAGCACCACGCTTAACAGCGTTAGCAGAAGCGCCGCGCGCAGCGACTGTCGTTTCGGATTCATGCCTTCCCCCTGTCAGCGCCGCGCCGGATTTGTGCGCGGCGCGTATTACTGGCCTAGGGGCTGTTTGAAAAATCGGAAATACTGTCTTTTTCTACAAACAGCGGCGAATGCCGCGTTAAAAAGCCTCGGAATCCGAAAGGATTTCTGCGTTTTTTGCCTTGCATTCTCCTGCTGTCTGCGAAAAATCCGGCAATTCCTCTATTTTCAAACAAGCCCTAATCAGATTTCCATACGTGCTTCAAGCTGTCCGCGTATCACAGCGAGCAGATAATAGACAAGCGGCGATACGGCCGCAGAATAGATAATACCCGGCAGGGTTCCATATACGAATACCATCCATACGCTGTCGTAGCCCCACATCACATAATTGAGCAGAAAGTCGAGCAGGCCGCGCGTGAGCAGCACGCCGGCCAGCAGCAGAACATAATTGATCATCCCCGGACGCAGCAGATACGTCACCAACAGCCCGGCCGCGACGCACGCGGGCATGAGAATAACGGCGCTGAAGCCGAACAGCGCGCTTCCGGCCAGATCGCACAGGATGCCGGCCAGGGCGCCATAGACGCCGCCTGCAAACGCGCCTTCGAGCACAGCGATACACACGGCCGCCGGAATAACCAGATTGGGACGCACGCCCAGGATGGAAAAAAGGCGCGGCGTTGTCTGCAATACGTATAAAAACAGCATCAGAGCAGCGTAGGCGGCATATTTGGCCGCACGATACCATTTCCGGTTATTCAACGGGCGCGCCTCCCTTCTGCCCGTTAAAGGATGTGATCACCATCACATCGGTCAGATTGCGGATATCGGCAGTCGGTTCAATTTCCGCATACAGCGAAATATTGCCGGGCGCGTTGTCCAGCCTGGCAATTTTGCCGATCACAAGCCCTTTGGGATAGAGGTTCCCGCCCGATGTCACGACCAGATCCCCCTGCGCGGCGCCGCTTTCGCGCGGCAGATAGTTCATGATGCAGCGGCCGTCCGCCGCAAGCGCAACCGAGCCGTTAACAATGCCGATATCGCGTGTGCGCGCGTCGTATGCGCCCACATCGATCTCAACGTCAAGAATCGTGATGACCTTTGAATAGGTCAGGCCGACCTCCTTGACGCGTCCAACCAATCCATCCGCGCAGACGACCGGATCGTACGGCGCGACGCCGTCTAGCGAACCTTTGTCGATCGTGAATGAATAAAACCGGCTGTCCGGGTCGCGCGCGACCACCGCCGCGGGTGTCATTTCAAAATCGGGATGCTCCTCTTTGTATTCAATGTCCAGATATTTGCGCAGTTCCTCGTTTTCGTGCTTATACTCCTCATAGTTCACGAGCTGCGCACGCAGCTCGTTGATCTCGCTGCGCAGAGCCTCATTCTCCTGCGCGACCTCGTCGGCACGCGCATACCTTCGGAAAAAACCGCTCACACCGTCCGAAATGGTAGACGATAACTTTTGAAACGGCGCGACAACAGCTCCGGCCACCTGCTCGATGGCCGGAGACAGCCCGCCTGTCCAGGATGCCCGCAGCATCAGCGCGATCAGCATGATAAACAGGGCGATCAACACTTTAAATTTTCTGCTCTTAAAAAAATCTCCCAAGGGACGAAACCTTTCCAGTCATCCGCCGCGGGCGGATTATTATACGCAACTCAAATCCAAACCAGCCCAAGGCCATATCAATAGCTCTTTGTATCGTCGGACAGCAGCTCGCGCAGGCGGTCGATGTCGTCGAGCACCTTGCCCGTGCCCATCGCCACACAGTCGAGCGGCGTCTGCGCGATATGTACAGGCATCCCCGTCTCCTTCTCAATCAAAGCATCCAAGCCACGCAGAAGCGCGCCGCCGCCCGTCAACGTGATGCCATGGTCAATGATGTCGGCCGAAAGCTCCGGAGGCGTCTTTTCCAGCGTTGTGCGGATCGCGTCGAGCACGAGCGAAAGCGGATCGGCCAAAGCCTCGCGGATTTCCTGCGAAGTAATCTGGATATTCTTGGGCAGCCCGTCCATCAGGTCGCGGCCCTTGATGTCCTTGACCGTCTTGGGCGGTTCCCCCCCGGATTCACTGCCTTCGGGAACGGCCTCATTTTCAAACGGGAATGCCGAACCGATATCAATTTTGATGTCCTCCGCCGTGCGCTCGCCGATCAGCAGGTTGTATTTGCGCTTGATATACTGAATGATGGAATTGTCAAGCTCGTCGCCGCCGATGCGCACCGAACGCGATGCAACGATGCCGCCGAGCGAGATCACCGCGACCTCGCTTGTGCCGCCGCCGATATCGACAACCATGCTGCCCGTCGCCTCAGCGACAGGCAGCCCCGCGCCGATCGCGGCCGCCATCGGCTCCTCAATAATCGAAACATGCTTGGCGCCGGCCTTAAACGCCGCCTCGCGCACAGCGCGGCGTTCAACCTCGGTGACACCCGATGGGATGCAGATAATGATCCGGGGACGTGCCAGCACGGAATTGTTGAACACCTTTTTAATAAAAATCTGAAGCATCGACGCCGTGATGTCAAAATCGGCGATGACGCCGTCCTTGAGCGGACGCACCGCGACAATGCTGCCCGGCGTGCGGCCGATAACCTCCTTGGCCTCGCGCCCGACGTAGCGCACCGTATCATTGCGCGTATCGACCGCGACAACGGACGGCTCACGCATGATAATGCCCTTGCCCTTCATAAAAATCAATGTATTGGCTGTACCCAGGTCAATACCAATATCCTTTGCGAACATATTTGATGCGTCCCCCTTTAAATCTCAACAGGAACGTTTTTCAATCGAACCAGCCCGCTGCCTGCGGTATGTAAAGATCATTCCTGTATATTTCTTCTTTGCGTTTTGCTTGGAACAGTACCCACCGCCGCAGGCGGCCAGCAATCAACCGGGCTGCAGGCCATGACTGCGCCCGCGTATCGCCCTGGCCATAAGACGGTATAATAACCGCAGGGCGGTTATTATACCACAGCAACAAGCCTTTCAGGCTTGTCTGCCGCTTTGCGGCAGCGAAACCAGCTTCTCCGGTTTCGGCTGTGATGTAACATGCGCAGTCCGCTGCTTTGCAGCGATTGCCGCCGGATGGCGGCCGCAAACAGCAAAACTGTTTGCCCTGCGCATATTATACCGTACCTTTGCCCGATGCACAACATCCAGATTGTTAACGTTTTGCGTTTTTTTGCACCATCAGCGGCAAATTTCGCCAAGCCGTTCGTAAATCGCGTTGACCGGCAGGCCCATAACATTGAAATAATCTCCCGCAATCCCAGTGATAAAACGTGCGCCATACCCCTGGATGCCATACGCGCCGGCTTTGTCAAACGGCTCGTCCGTCGCCAGATACCACGCGATCTCACATTCATCAAGCGGCGCAAACGCGACGTCGGTTTTAACGAAAAAAGATTCCTCATGCCCGCCGCGGCAGAGCGCCACGCCTGTATATACCTGATGTGTACGTCCGGACAGGCGGCGGAGCATCTGTGCCGCGTCAGCGGCGCCGCGCGGCTTGCCCAGGATCATCCTGTCGATTGAAACAACCGTATCGGCGGCGATCACAAGCGCGTCCGAATGCTCCCGCACAGCGGCGCGCGCCTTGCGCAGCGCGATTTCCCGCACGGCGTCGCCCGGAGACGCGTCGGCTGGCAGTGTTTCGTCGGCGTTCGTGACGCATATTCCGAAGTCCGCGAACAGCAGCTTGAGCAGCTCCCGCCTGCGCGGCGACTGCGAAGCAAGCAGGACCCTATTCCCCTTTTTCATATTCATCGCGTTCACCAAGACGCATCCTTTTCACTGTATATTTGTACCCTACAAACGCGCCGATAAAGCACAGGATATGCGCCACCGTCACGCCAACCTCAAAACCGAATGCAAGCTTGATGACCGACAGATCAAGCACCGCCGGCGAATCCGCCGGAATGCCGATGCTCTTGCCAAAGGCCAGCCACGACAGAAAGGGAATCTGTGCCGTCGCCGCTGCAACAAGCGCGCCGATTACCACGGCCGCAACCAGATAAAAAACCGCAATCAGGGTTTTGCGCATCGTCCATCCCTCCGATCAGCACCCTGTCGAGCCAAAGCCGCCTGTGCCGCGCTGCGTGCCGTCAAGCGCCTCACATTCCAAAAGCGGCGGCGTCTCCACCGCCAGAATCACCATCTGCGCGACGCGCATACCAGGCTCTATGACAAACGCCTCCTGCGACTGGTTGCGCAGCCCAACCAGAATTTCACCCCGGTAATCGCTGTCGATCACACCGACGCAGTTTGACGGGACGATTCCATAGCGCACGCCAAGCCCGCTGCGCGCAAAAATGAATCCGGCCCGTCCCGGCTCGAGCTGTACGGCAAGGCCGGTCGGAATTGTGGCCGCGCCGCCCGGCTCCAGCGTCACAGGCGCATCCAGGTCGGCGCACAGGTCAAGCCCCGCGCTGCCCGGCGTTGCATACGATGGGATTTGCGCCGACGGGCGCAGGCGTTTGATTTTTAACATGGCGGTCATTCCTTTTCATTTATCATTATATATGCGCTTGTCTCAAAAGCCCTGCCAGCCGCGCTTTGGCACGCGCAATCCGTGCGCGGATTGCTCACCGCCGGACGCTGCGCTTGTCCGGCCGGGCGCGGACAAGCTGCGGCTGCGCCCCTTTTCGCGCCTCACGGGACAGGCGCAGCCTGCATAAACGCTGGGACCTGTCCCACTGTTCGCGGCACAGCCGATTAAAGTTTTTCGCCGAGGCCTTTTTTCAAAAAGGCCGGAAAGCTTTTTGCCAGGCTTTTTTTCAAAAAAGCTTGGAGTTACAGGACGGTTTTATAGAGAAGACCGCGCGTGAACGGGCCGTCGCATCTGCCGCCGTAACGGTACGCACGCAGGATGCGCGCGCAATCGGCAGGCGTCTCGGTTGTAAAACGCAGCTCGACGAAGTCGAAGCCGCCAAGCTCGTCCAGACGGTCCGCCATAAACAGCGGCATCGGGTTGAGCAGCTCGGCGCAGCCATACGCGCAGCTTGTATAAAAGGACTCGCCGCGCCGGTCGGTTATAAAATTCTCCCCCTGCCTGCACCGCGCGCAGCCGACAAATGCCTTGACCGGACAGGCTCGCATCGTCATCAGCGGCAGGCGGCCGTACACGGTCACGCCGCGCGGAACCGGCGACCGCAGCGCCCGCGCCGCGTCAAGGCTCAATTCAAACGACAGCGCCAGATCGCAAAGCCCCCATCCGGCCAGCGCCTCGGCCGCGTAGGAATTCGCCGCATTGAGAAACGGCTCGCCGTGCATCAAAAAGCCATAGTCTGCCGCAATCTGCGCCGCGCCGGGGTTTCCTACCGCCGCATGCTTGACGCCATACCCGCGCAGGCGTTCGAGCTGCGCGCGCAGCCTGTCCTGCCCGTCGAACAGAATGCGGGGAAGGCCCGCGCACAACTTGTCCGGGCACGGCGGCTCATCCCTTTCAAGGAGGTCAAGCAGCGCCTGCACAGGCAGCGTCACAAGCGCGGCCTCCTCCATCATGTCCTCACTGAGCTGTTTTGGATCGTACAGACGCACATGCAGCGTCGGACGCGGCGCGCGCGGACTGTCGGGCGGCGTCCAGAGCGCAGCCGCATCGAACTGGACCGGACGCGGCGCGCCCCGCTGCCCGTCAAGCTTTGCAAGCGCGTCGCGCCTCAGCGCGTTGATCGACGAAGCGGGCAGCATCAGCCCCGGACTGATCGAGCAGAGCGTCCGCTCCACATGGTACGGCGTCCCGCCCGTCTTGCACAGCGCGACGCGCGCGCGGTCTGGATCGGTCGGCCTGCTGACAGCCGCCTGCGGGATATCCCCCTCGGCGCAGACGCAGTTGCCGTCGCAGTCAAGCACCGACAGGAAAGCCGGCGCGCCGGCCTTCATCGCGAACGCCATCTCCACGCCGACCTTCTGCACCTGGCGGCGCGGGTCGGCATATAGATTTTCCAGCTTCCCCAGCACGCCGGCGGCGGCTGTCACATCCTCTTTCTGCCGGTATCCGAACAGGCTGGAATCGACGCGCCCATCAAAATAACTATCCGTAAATCCACTGCGCGAAAATACCGCCCGTAAAGATTCCATATCCGGCGTTTCCCCCGCCAGAGCGGCACGGCATGCTGTCACAGCGGCAGCAACATATTCCGGGCGTTTCATCCGTCCTTCGATTTTAAGCGAACAGACGCCTGTCTTTTGCAGCTCGCGGACGCGTTCAATCAGGCTCATATCCTTGAGTGAAAGCGCATGACCGCAGCCGCCCGCCGTAAACGCCAGACGGCACGGCTGCGCGCACAGCCCCCGGTTGCCGCTGCGCCGCCCCAGCACGGAGCTTAAATAGCACTGTCCCGAAACGCTCATGCACAGCGCGCCGTGTACAAACGCTTCGACCTGCATTGAGGTACCGGCCGCGATAGCGGCAAGCTCCTCCCTTGTGCATTCGCGCGCCGCAACGACGCGCGAAAACCCCATCGATTCAAGCCGGCGCGCACCCTCGGCGTTGTGGACAACCATCTGCGTTGAAGCGTGCAGCGGCATTTTGGGCGCGCAGCGGCGCAGAATCGCCGCCTCGCCGGCGTCCTGCACAATCACGGCGTCCACGCCGGCCGCGCAGGCGGCTTCCGCCGCCCGCATGAGCTGCGGGATTTCCTGTTCGAGTACAACAATATTGAGCGTCAGGTATACCTTGACGCCCCGCACATGGCACCGGCGGACAGTGTCCGCCAAATGCTCCAGCGTGAAGTTTTCGGCGTTGCGCCGCGCATTGAGCACATCGCCGCCGAAATACACTGCGTCCGCGCCGCAGAGCAGCGCCGCGTCAAGCGCGGCGGGGCTGCCGGCCGGCGCAAGCACCTCCGGCTGGCCGGCCCGTGCGCTCATTTCTCCTCCAGCTTTGTCTGGCCCTTTGTCTCGCGCCCGTCAAGCTGGCGGCGCAGATGGGCGTTTTCACGCTTGACCTCGTCAAGCTCGATGCGCGCTTTGGCGGCGTCCTCCAGATACTCGGAAATCTGTGTGCGCATCCGGTCGGCGTTCTCCTCGCTGCGCTTGTATGCGTCGATATAATTGATGGCGCACAGGACCATCACATCGTTAAAGGAGATCGATGGGTTTTTATCGATGACGCCGCGAATCTGTTCGTCAAGCTCCTGAGCCAACTGCTGCACATATTCCTCCGGCTCCGCCGTTGAAATTGTATAATGGACGCCGTTTACGACAATCCTTACCCGGTTGAATGTATTCATAATTCAGTCCGCTGCCTTCCTGTGGGTTTTGCGCGCAACGCGCGGCCGGCGTTGGATTTTTATTGCCGGCCATTATCTTTATTATAACGCATTTGTACGCGCGAATAAAGGGGCGCACCCAAAAAAATCCACGAATGAGCACGTATTCAATCGACATGACCTGTGTGTTTCCATAAATTTACGTCAAATCGCTTGCGTGCGCGCGGTAATTTCAGTATAATAAAGATAATTGTCTCAAGGTCCGTTCCAAAGAGATTGATAGCAGCCGTCATTTCTGTCCGCTTCTGTTTGGCTCCATCTGTTTTTATGTGCAGACGTCCGGACCAGATAAAAACAGATGGCTTCTCATTTCATGCGGCGCGTTTTTAACGACGCGTCTAACTCAATCAGGCAGGCAGACACGCCTGCCTTTCGGGAGGTTCACGATGGGAATCGATACAAAAAAGCACTATACAAAGGCCGTCCTGGAAAACCTGATCCTGGATACCTTTAAAAACGATATGCTGATCGATCCGGAGCACGCTTCGGATGAGGCGTACTATGAGGCGCTGTGCCGTGTAACGCGCGGTATCCTCAGTGAAAAATACAAATTTTTTGATGCGCACAACAACGCGCGCGCCCGCAAAAAGGTTTACTACATGAGCATGGAATTCCTGATGGGACGTTCGCTCAAGAATAGCCTTTACAACCTCGGCATCCAGGACGCCATGACGGCCGCCCTGGACAGTCTGGGCGTCGATATCGAGCGCATGTATGCGCTTGAGCCGGACGCGGGGCTTGGAAACGGCGGGCTTGGCCGCCTGGCGGCATGCTATCTCGACGCGATGGCCACCAACGAGCTGCCTGCCATGGGCTATTCCATCCTGTATGAATACGGTATCTTCAAGCAGCGCATCATCGACGGCTGGCAGACGGAAACGCCCGACTACTGGCTGCCGGGCGGCAGCGTCTGGCTGAAAGTCAAACCGGACCGCACCGTGCCGGTTAAATTCGGCGGCCGCATCGAGGAGGGCTGGTCCGGCGGGCATCACTGGGTCAATCATGTCGAGTATCAGACCGTTTACGCCGTGCCGCACGATATGTATGTACCCGGCTTCGACAGCGAGGGCGTCGCGGTGCTGCGCCTGTGGAAAGCCAAAAGCCCCGGCTTTGACATGGAAGCTTTCAACCGCGGCGACTATGTCAATTCCGTCGGCGCCGCCTCCGCGGCGGAAGCGATCTCCAAGGTCCTTTATCCCAATGACAACCATGCCGAGGGCAAGATGCTGCGCCTCAAGCAGCAATACTTTTTGACCGCCGCCTCGATTTCAGATATTGTGCGCCGCCATCTGGCGCTTTACGGCACGCTTGACAATTTTGGCGAAAAGAACGCTGTCCAGATCAACGACACGCATCCCACGCTCGCCATCCCCGAACTGATGCGCGTGCTGCTTGACGACTGCGGCTACGGGTGGGATCAGGCATGGAGGATCGTGACGGATACCTTCGCCTATACCAACCATACCGTCATGGCCGAGGCGCTCGAAAAGTGGAACGAGGACATCTTCCGCAACCTGCTTCCGCGTATCTATATGATCGTGCAGGAGATCGACCGCCGCTTCTGCGAGCTGCTGCGCGAAACGTATCATTACGACCAGTACGATATTGACCGTATGCGCGTCATTTACGATTATCAGGTGCGCATGGCCAATCTGGCCGTCATCGCCTCGCACTGTGTCAACGGCGTTTCCAAGCTGCATTCACAGATCATCAAGGACAGCGTATTCCACGACTACTATAAACTAACGCCCGATAAATTCAAGAACGTCACAAACGGCATCGCCTCACGCCGCTGGCTTTACCAGTCCAACCCCGGGCTGACAAAGCTTCTGTTTGACACCATCGGCGACAGCTGGCTGCACGATATGTCGCATTTGGGCCGTTTCGAACGGTTCGCCAGCGATAAACAGGCGCTCGAACGGCTTGCCGCTGTTAAGAAGGAAAACAAACAGCGTCTCGCCAAATATGTGCTTGACGCTTCCGGCGTTACGCTCAACACCGATTCCATCTTTGATGTGCAGGTCAAGCGCCTGCACGAATATAAGCGGCAGCATCTCAATGCGCTGCATATCCTGACAGAGTATCTTTGGCTTAAGGATAATCCAAACGCGCCGTTTGTGCCAAAGACGTATATCTTCGGCGCGAAGGCCGCGCCCGGATACTTTTTGGCCAAACAGATCATCAAGTTCATCTGCACTTTGCGCGATATGATTGAGGGCGATGCGGCTGTACGCGATAAGCTGCGCATTGTATTTTTGGAAAATTACAGCGTCACAATCTCCGAGCTGCTGATGCCTGCCAGCGAAATCTCCGAGCAGATCTCTCTGGCGGGGACCGAGGCAAGCGGCACCGGCAATATGAAGCTGATGCTCAACGGCGCGATCACGCTCGGTACGCTTGACGGCGCGAATATTGAAATCGGCGAGCATGCCGGCAGCGAAAACATCCTGATCTTTGGTATGACCACCGAGGAGGCCGACGCCCTGCGCGCGGCCGGCTATCATCCGTCGGACTTTATCCGCGACAATTATCTGCGCCGCGCGCTTGATATGCTCTCTGCGGGTATCTGCAACCAGCAATTCCCCGACATCGCCAACTCCCTGCGCTTTAACGACCCGTATATGGTTCTTGCCGATTTTATATCGTACCGGGATATCCAAAAAAAGGCGTCCGAGCTTTATACGCGGTCTGAAGGCTGGCAGCGCATGTCGCTTCACAACATCGCAGCCTCGGGGTATTTCTGCGCCGACCGTTCCATCAACGATTACAGCCACTATATCTGGAACCTTTAAGGCGCGTGCAATCCGTGCGCGGATTGCGCACCGCCGGTCGGGCAAGCCGCGGCGGCGCCCCTTTTCGCGCCTCATGGGACAGGCGCAGCCTGCATAAGCGCAGCGCCCGCCCCACTGTTCGCGGCGCAGCCTGTAAGGCCGCAGTGTCAAACCCACTGTTTGCGGCGCAGCCGACTAAAGTTTTTCGCTGAGGCCTTTTTTTCGAAAAGGCCGGGAGAAAGGAGCGACGAGGGTGAGCAATTTTCTGTATGACAGCCGGGACGCCCGCTGCAAGACGCCGTTCGGCGCGGCCGCGACGGACGAGGTTGTACATTTCAGAGTCTTTCTGCCGATCTCCTATCAGCTTCGCGACCCATGCCTGCTGATGTATAAGGCCGACCGGTGGGATTGCCCGGAACGCATCCCCATGCATCACGATTCAAGCGACGGCGTCACATCGGCGTATGACTGCATCTTTTACGCGCCCGACCCGCAGCTTTATTTTTATCTGTTTGAGGTCACGGGCGTCAACGGCACGCTGCGCATCGCGCGCGGGCAGGATGGATTCGGCGCGCTGTTTCCGGACGGCGGCGAGATGTGGCAGCTTACGATATACGACCGGCATATGAAAACGCCCGACTTTCTTAAATCAGGCGTCATGTATCAGATTTTCCCCGACCGCTTCTGTGCCTCCGGTACGCCGAAAACGGATGTCCCGGGCGACCGCAGCATGCATACCGACTGGTACGAGCTTCCGGTATACCGGCCGGATCAGGACGGCAGGATTACTAATTCAGACTATTTCGGCGGCGATCTGCGCGGCATCATTGAGAAGCTGCCCTATCTGGAAAGCCTTGGCGTGACGGTGCTCTATCTCAATCCAATTTTTGAGGCCCATTCCAACCATCGCTACAACACGGCCAACTATGAAAAAATTGACCCGCTGCTCGGCAGCGAGGCGGACCTGCGCGCGCTTTGCGCCGAGGCCAGGCGATACGGAATGTCTGTCATCCTTGACGGCGTATTCAATCATACCGGCGCCGACAGCGTTTATTTCAACAAGTTCCGCCGTTACGGAGACGGCGGCGCGTACAACGATCCCAACAGCCCTTACCGCAGCTGGTACCAGTTCAAGAACTGGCCCAATGAATACGACTGTTGGTGGGGTTTTACCGAGCTTCCGAATCTCAACGAACAGGAACCGGCCTACAGCTCGTTTATCTGCGGGGAAAACGGTGTGCTGCGCAAGTGGATGCGCGCGGGCGTTGCGGGCTGGCGGCTCGATGTGGCCGATGAGCTTCCCGACGCGTTTCTCGATCAGATTACGGCCGCCGTCAAGGCGGAAAACCCACAGGGCGCGGTGATCGGCGAGGTCTGGGAGGATGCTTCGACAAAATGCGCCTACGGCGTGCGCCGCCGTTATCTTCTCGGCGGACAGCTCGATTCCGTCATGAACTATCCGTTCAAGGACGCCATTCTTGCTTTTGTGCGCGGCGGCGACTGTTACCGCCTGTACATGACGGTCATGGACATCCTTGAGCATTATCCCAAGCCGGTGCTCGACGTACTGATGAATTCGCTTTCGACGCACGACGTGGAACGCGCGCTGACCGCCCTGGCCGGACAGCCTGTCGGCGGCAACGGGCGCGAGTGGCAGGGACAGAACAACACGCTTTCCCGCGACCGCTATGAGCTTGGCAAAAAGCTGCTGCGCCTTGCGGCGGTGATCCAATACGCACTGCCGGGTATCCCATGCCTTTATTACGGCGACGAGGCCGGGCTGTATGGCTATAAGGACCCGTTTAATCGCAGTTGTTACCCCTGGGGCCGTGAGGACGCCGATCTGATCGAAACATTCCGCCAGCTTGGACGCGTGCGCCGCGACTACCCGTCGTTGTCGACAGGCGGCTTCTGCCCGGTTTCATTCACCGCGAGCGTCGTCTCTTTTATCCGCGACTGCGGCGAGGAGTCGCTGTATATCGCTGTCAACCGCACAGATCAGCCCGCAAAAACTGTCGTTCCGGCTGAATTCCGCGACGCTGTCCCACTGTTCGGAGCGCTTGCAAAAGGCGATCTGCTCGCGCCTTACAACGCGGTCATCCTGGCGGCGCGCTGACTGCGGACTTAGAAGCTGTACCAACGGAGGACGCATACGCCTTGACGGAAAATTTCCCGTCCAGACCGCGTCAGAATAACTTGAACCCCGTCTGGGTCCCCGCGCTTTCCTTCCTCGCCGTACAGGAAATTTTCCGCCAATCCATGCCCTTTCTCCAATCGCTACAGCTCCTGACAGTATAAATCCCCCTCACGGTGCAAACACTGGTACCATGAGGGGGATTTTTATCATGCCGCTTGTCCAGTTGACCGATTTATGCAAGATATACAGCGCCGGCGACAACGAGGTGCGTGCGCTCGGCGGCGTATCGCTTTCAATCGAAGCCGGTGAATTTGTAGCGATCACCGGTCAGTCCGGCTCGGGCAAATCGACGCTGATGAATATGCTCGGCTGTCTTGACGCGCCGGACGCCGGCTCATATCTGCTCGACGGAAAAAATGTGGCCGATATCCCTGAAACCGTTTTGGCCGGCATCCGCAACCGCAGAATCGGCTTTATTTTTCAAAGCTTCAACCTGATCCCCAGTTTGACCGCGTTAGAAAATGTTGAATTGCCGCTGATCTACCGCAGAATACCCCGGCGGGAACGGCTGCGTCTGGCGCAGGAGGCGCTTGAGCGCGTCGGGATCGCCAACCGGATGCGCCACTACCCCGCCCAACTGTCGGGCGGCCAGCAGCAGCGCGCCGCAATCGCCCGGGCGATCGCAGCCAAACCGCCGATTATTCTGGCGGATGAACCGACCGGCAACCTCGATTCGGCGGCGGGCGCGCAAGTGATGGGCATTCTGCGCACACTGCACGGCGAGGGACATACCATCATTTTGATTACGCATGATGAATCGATTGCTTCCTCTGCTGGCCGGCTGATCCGCATCATCGATGGCCGCGTTGTCTCGGACAGCCGGCAAACATAACCCTATGGTGATCAAGTCACTGTGCACCGCGCCGCCAGCCTGATAAAATAAACGCATTCTGGCCATCCGGCTGATCAAGGAGGATGCTTTATGAATCAGGTGAAACGGACTGCACGCAGAGCCTTTGTCGCATCGTCTGACTGCGTCGCCTGCGGCTGCTGCGTCAAGGTCTGTCCTAAATCCGCCATTCAAATCGCACGCGGCGTTACAGCCGTAGTCGATTTGGAAAAATGCGTCGGCTGCGGCCGCTGTGCGAAGGAATGTCCCGCGACGGTAATCACGATTCGGGAGGCTACGCTGTGAAAAAGCATTGGTACGATTATCTTTGGATCGCATCCCTGGCTTATCTTATGCTTGGATTTTTCAACATCCTGTTTGCCTGGATCGGCCTGCTGTGCTTTTTTATCCCGCTTTTGATCGCAATTGCAGGCGGTGGGAAGGGGTACTGCAACCGTTACTGCGGACGCGGGCAGTTGTTCGGCCTTCTTGGCGGGAAATTCGGATTGTCACGCAAAAAAGATATTCCGAATTGGATGAAAAGCAAATGGTTCCGTTATGGATTTTTGATCTTCTTTTTGATTATGTTCCTTCAGATGCTCTGGGCCACATATCTGGTGTTTGCGGGTACACAGGATCTCCGCCATGTTGTCACACTGCTTTGGACGTTTAAGCTGCCCTGGAGCTGGGCGTATCACGGGACGCTGGTACATACAGGCGTGGCGCAGTTCGCCTTTGGGTTTTACAGCGTCATGCTGACCTCCACGGTGCTCGGACTTGTCACCATGGTTTTGTTCAAACCGCGTTCCTGGTGCGTTTACTGTCCGATGGGCACGATGACCCAACTGATCTGCAAGGCAAAGAACGCCGCCGGGTCCGGCTGTCGCTGAACTGCTCAGACAGGGCAGCCGGGCGGCGCACCTGGAATTTCCATGTGATTTGATTGGGGTCCCCCCTTCCAAAAGGCGACAATATACGCTAAAATAGAACAGGAAAGCGTACAACATACTGGAAGGAAGGAGCACCCCCATGCAACTGAAAAAAAACGCACGCATCCTGTCCGCGCTGCTGGCCGCGGCGCTGGTCGCCCTGACGCCCGCCGCCTCGGTCAGCGCCGCCGGACGCCTGCTCAAGCCTGTTGACGAAGCCAGCTATGAGGAGCCTGACGACCGGACCGGTTCCGGTTCAGCTTCCGTTTCAAGCGGAGCGAACATTTCTGTCAAGCTGCTCAAGCAGGTGGCCAGGGATTACGATATCGACCCGGATTTTCTCGATGAAATCGACGGCAAAAAATCGATCCGGCAATCAACGCTCAAAAGCTACGCGCGCGAATACGGTTTGCCCGCGCAGTATGTCCAGCGGTTTTTTGACGACTGTTTCGTATTCAAAACAGGCAATACGCTTGAATACATACCGATTGAATCCGGCATACCAAAAAACCATATCGATTGGAACAGCCTGACGCGCCGTTCAAACGGTGAACTGCGCTATGGCAACGAGCGCAAGGGCATTGACGTGTCGGAATTCCAGGGTACGATCAACTGGGACCAGGTCAAGGCATCGGGCGTCGATTTTGCGTTTATCCGCGTTGGTTACCGCGGCTACGGCACAGGCAAGCTCAACTACGACAGCCGTTACCAGCAGAATATTGAAGGCGCGCTCGACGCGGGCATCGACGTGGGCGTCTATTTTTACTCGCAGGCGGTCAACCGCTCGGAGGCGCTCGAGGAAGCGCGTATGCTGCTCGATGCAATCGATGGATACGATATCACCTATCCGGTTGTGCTCGATATCGAAGGCGCGCCTTCCGCCAGCGCCCGCACCAGCAGGCTGACGCCTCGGACGACGACCCAGATTGTCGACGCGTTCTGCGGCGCGGTCGAGGACGCGGGCTATACGCCGATGGTTTACAGCTATACCAAATGGTTTATTGAAAAGATGGATCTGGCCGCCATCAGCGAATACGACGTCTGGCTGGCGCAGTATTACAAGGTCCCGTTCTACCCCTACAAGCTCGATATCCTGCAATACTCGAGCACCGGACGCGTCAACGGGATCAGCGGCAATGTTGATATGAATATCGCCTTTACCAGATATTAAAGCATAAAGAAACGGACCCCGCGCGGGGTCCGTTTCTTTATGCTTTAGCCGCATGGGAGCGGCCGCGCAGATCGATTACACGCTGGTTTTTGCTGCCGCGAAACTGCAGGGACAGATCGCGCTGCGCCTCAATATACGGTCCGTCGATCAGAAGGTCCGCCAGATCCAAAAGACGCAGAACCGACGGTTCACTTTCTCCTTTCTGTATCAACTGTTCATATGTATACCCAGAGTAAACAACAATGCTTTTTCCAAGCGCCCGGATGCGCTCGCCAAGCACGCAGAGCGCCTCGGCCTGGCAAAACGGCTCGCCGCCGGAAAACGTCACGCCGCTCATCAGCGGATCTCCGGCAATCTGCCGGACGATCTCGTCCAGGTCGGCGTCATAGCCGCCGCTAAAATCATGCGTCTGCGGGTTGTGGCAGCCGGGGCAATGGTGCGGGCAGCCCTGTACAAAGACGACGTAGCGCATGCCGGGTCCGTCAACGATGGAGTCGGAAACGCATCCGGACACGCGCAGGCGCGGCAGCTCGCTCACAGCTTGACTTCGCGGCTGACGGTGTGCTTAACGCGCTCGCCTACCTCGGCGCGCTTTGCGTCGTTAAAGCGGTCGAGCGTCCCAACGAGATATCCCGTAATGCGGCGGATGCGCTCAAAGCCGACGCCCTGTCCAACCATCTGTTCATTGTTGATATTAACCTGTACCATCCTGTAAGCCTCCCAAAAAATTTTATAGTTATGAAAGATTCCGTTTGCTTTCGCCTTCTGCCGCCGAAAACGCAGCGCCTGCCCCACTGTTCGCGGCACAGCCTGTATAAACGCAGCACCAAACCCACTGTTCGCGGCGCAGCCGACTAAAGTTTTTTGCCGAGCTTTTTTTCAAAAAAGCGGGGCGCAGCCGGCTAAAGTTTTTTGGCATACCTTTTTTTCAAAAAAGCCGGAAAGCGGAGCGCTTGCAAAATCCACGCCAGCCGCGCGGCGTCTGTCATGGATTTTGCTTGGGGCAGGCGGCGTCCCTAAACAGGCTCTTGCGGCCTGCGGGCCGCGCTTTTTGTGAGGGCTGCGGCCCGAGATTTAGGGCGCTGCCCTCGGGGAATGACAAAACCCGCAAGGGGCCTTGTCATTCCCCTTCACCCGCCGCCTTTTAAAAAAGGCGGGCGAAAACTTTTGATCGACGCGGCGTTAACCCTGATCACGCAACGCCCACCCCACTGTTCGCGGCGCAGCCGATTAAAGTTTTTTGCCAAGCTTTTTTTCAAAAAAGCGGGGAAAGGCGTGCTTAAAAGGAGAGCGGGTTTGCAGCGCGTTCGTCCTCCTCGAAGGGATCGCCGCAGTAGCCGCAGTTGGCCGCGCTCTCACGCCAGCAGCCGAGCTGGCGCAGCTTTTCGACGCTGACGGCCTCGCCCTCGCGGCGGCCGCAGCGCGGGCAGACCTCGTCGATGATGCCCGTATAGCCGCAGACCGGGTCGCGGTCGACCGGGTGGTTGATCGAGCCATAGCCGATGCCGCATTCCTTCATATAGCGCACGACCTGTTCAAACGCATCGAGATTTTTCAGCGGGTCGCCGTCAAGCTCGATATAAGAGATGTGGCCGGCGTTTGTCAGGGCATGGTACGGCGCCTCCAGCCTGATTTTACGGCTGGCGGAGATATTGTAATAGACGGGGATATGAAACGAGTTTGTGTAAAACTCATGATCGGTGATGCCCTCCAACTCGCCGTAGAGCTTGCGGTCCATGCGGACAAAGCGTCCCGACAAACCCTCGGCCGGCGTGGCGAGCAACGAGAAGTTAAAGCCTGTTTCGCGCGTGGCGTCGTCCATGCGCCTGCGCATGTGGCCGATGATCTCCAACCCCAAGTTCTGGGCATAGTCGCTCTCGCCGTGATGCTGGCCGATCAGCGCCTTGAGCGTCTCGGCCAAGCCGATGAAGCCGACGGACAGCGTGCCGTGTTTGAGCACCTCGCGCACCTCGTCGTCCGGGCCGAGCTTGTCGGAATCGATCCACACACCCTGTCCCATCAAAAACGGGAAATTGCGCACCTTCTTTTTCGCCTGGATCTCGAACCGTTCCAAAAGCTGCTCGATCACAAGGTCGATTTTGCGGTCAAGCTCCTCGAAAAACCAGTCGACATCGCCTTTCGCCCGGATGGCGATACGCGGCAGATTGATCGAAGTAAAGCTCAGGTTTCCGCGGCCGTTGACAATCTGGCGGCTTGGATCATAGTGGTTGGAGATGACGCGCGTACGGCAGCCCATGTAAGCGATTTCCGTCTCGGGACGGCCGGGCTTATAATATTGAAGATTAAACGGCGCGTCGATAAATGAAAAATTCGGGAACAGGCGCTTGGCCGATACACGGCAGGCCAGTTTAAACAGGTCATAGTTCGGGTCGCCCTCATTGAAATTGACACCCTCCTTGACCTTGAAGATGTGGATCGGGAAGATCGGCGTCTCGCCGTTGCCAAGCCCAGCCTCGGTGGCGCGCATGACGCATTCCGTAGCAAGCCGTCCTTCAGGCGACGTATCGGTCCCGTAATTGATTGAGGAAAACGGAATCTGCGCGCCCGCGCGCGAGTGCATTGTGTTCAGGTTATGTACGAGCGCCTCCATCGCCTGATAGGTAGCGCGGCGCGTCTCGCGCGAAGCCTCAGCCACGGCGAAGCTCTGGATTTTTTTGACGAGCGCCTCGCCGGCATACTGCGCCAGCAGCGCGGCCTCGTGCTTGCGGTAGCTGTTGTCGTCAGCCAGGACGGGATACAAACCCGTCTCGTCATGGACGCGCTCGCGAATGGCCTTGGCCGTATCCTCCGCGTTTTCAAGCCCGCAGAACAGCGTCAGCGCCTTGGCGACATTGCGTGTGTACTGCTTGCGGTACGTTTTTGCGACGCCCTTTGCCATGCCGTAGTCAAAATTGGGGATGCTCTGCCCGCCGTGCTGGTCGTTCTGGTTGGACTGAATGGCAATGCAGGCGAGCGCCGCATAGCTTTGAATGTCGTTCGGCTCGCGCAGAAAGCCGTGGCCTGTACAGAAACCGCCGTCAAACAGCTTTTCAATATCGATCTGACAGCAGGTGGTTGTCAGCGTCAGAAAATCGAGGTCATGGATGTGGATGTCGCCGTCAAGATGCGCTTTGGAGTGGACGGGATTAAGCACAAACATGTGGTAGAACTGCTTGGCGCCCTCCGAGCCGTATTTGAGCATGGTGCCCATGGCCGTGTCGCCGTCGATATTGGCGTTTTCGCGCTTGATATCGTTTTCGTCGGCTGACTTATATGTCAGCTCCTCATACGTTTTCATCAGGCGCGTGCCCATGTCGCGCACACGGGTGCGCTGCGCGCGGTAGAGAATATACTCCTTGGCGGTGCGGGCATGTCCGCTCTCAACGAGCGTTCGCTCGACCGCGTCTTGGATCTGCTCGACAGAGGGGCTTTCATCTCCATACTGCTCGTCCAGATAGGACGCCACCTGCCCGGCAAGCGCCTTTGCCATCTCGTAATCGTTGCCGCCGAGCGCCTGGGCGGCTTTAAAAATCGCGGATGCGATTTTATCCGCGTCAAACAGGACGCACCGCCCGTCGCGCTTGATAATCGTCTGGATCATTTGGCCCTCCAACCTCTCACCATTCCATATATTGTGCAATTTCAAAAATTCAGGCACAACATCTTGGTATTCTTTAAATCGAACATCTATCATTTTAATGGAAAAGAGCCTGCCTGTCAATGGGCGGCGGCACATTTTTTAGTATGTTTTTTTGTGTGTATGCACAATATCTTGTGTTCTTATGTTTTTCGCCGTTTTACGCGCCTTTTCGTGGCTATCTGTGCAGGAATCCGGACGGCTTTGCGCACCGTATAGACGGATGGGGCCGCGTTGCAATTGATTGTGAAGTCTGCTAAACTATGCATTGGAACACGTATTGTATGGAGGCGGGAGGGAACGATGGAGTCTCTCAGGCAAAGCAATGGGATGACTCGTTCAAAGCCCGCTCAAAGAATAACAGATTTGCGCAAAGGGGGCGCGCCATGAAGCAAATACGTCTTACGATCCTTCTTTTGGCCCTGGCCATCCTGCTCGCCGGCTGCAATGGCGCGGGGGACCCGGTGCGATACGATATACCGGGCGGCGTTAGTAATCTTGACCCGCAGTTTGCAACCGATCCGGCCGCCCGCATGATTCTTTCCAACACGTTTGAAG
>ERZ808041.74-NODE-74-length-123735-cov-12.958523_pt1 | contig 123735 bp, 107 predicted proteins | sample MGYA00380192_ERZ808041 | MGnify/ENA primary metagenome ERZ808041 (study PRJEB31490, sample SAMN06133412) | mouse gut metagenome | isolation source: Z1_1 | host: mice | place: China: Chengdu | collected 2015-05 ...
GACAGCTTATCGAGGACATACAGGACGGGGAAGTGTCAACGCTCATCACAAAAGACCTGTCACGTTTGGGGAGGAATTATCTTGAAACGGGTACATATATCGAGGTGTTTTTCCCCAACCACAATGTACGTTACATTGCTATCAATGACGGCGTGGACTCCATAGACAACGCACAAATGGACATTACACCGTTCCGCAACATCATCAATGAAATGTACGCAAAGGACACGTCAAGGAAAATCAAGAGCGCACTCCATGTAAGGAGAATGCAGGGCAAGTATATGGCTACTACCGCCCCATTCGGTTATCAGAAAGACGAGAAAGACCATAACCACCTTGTCATTGATGAAGTGACCGCCCCCGTTGTGGAACTGATTTTCTCAATCGCCGAGGAGGGCGTGGGGCTTCACACTATCTGTAACCGCTTGCGTAAGGCGAAAGTTATGAAACCGAGTTTCTACAAGAAAGAACTGTTTGAGCGGTTTATGGACGAGGAAAAAATGTATGACTGGGACACCGCCTATGTCAGCCAGATACTGCACAATCCCGTCTATGCAGGAAACCTTACTGTTGCGGACAAACCAACTAAGACCATGCGTTCCAAGAAAAGACTGTATATCCCGTATGCGGAGCGTGAAATCATCTATGGCACGCATGAGCCGATTATCGAACAGAACCGTTGGAACAACGTGCAGAAGATTTTACAGAGCAGACCGCCCGTTATCGGGGAAAGTTCAAGCGGATATGACAACATTTTCCGAGGGATTATCAAATGTGCTGATTGTGGGAGTGCCATGCTTGCCAAAGTCGAGCAGAAAAGAAAGCGTAACAATGTAATAGACAAGACTTTCTACTGCTGTACCAAATACCGCAAGTTTGGGAAAGAGGGTTGTTCATCACATACCATTGAGGCGAGGACGGTTCACGAAGTTGTGCTTGCGGACATTCAGAAACACGCAGGACAGGCACTGACGGACAGGAAAGCAATGGTAACGGAAATTGCAGAGCGTCTTAATCTCCAACTGTCAGCGGACAAGGAACAGCAGAAAAAGGAACTAAGGCAATGTAAACAGCGAGTGTCGGAAATAGAAAACCTGTATGCCAAACTGTACGAGGATTTGACAAGGGAACTGATAACAGAAAAGCGTTTCCAAATGTTGTCGGCACGATATGACAGTGAGCAGGAAGAACTGACAGCCAAGATAAAGGAACTTGAAAAAAGTGCCATAGCGGACAAAGAACAGTTATCTTCCATTGAGCATTTTGCGGAGCAGATAAGCGGTTATGCAGGAATAACGGAACTCAATTTCAAGATAATCAATCAACTTATAGAAAAAATTCTTGTTTCTGAACCCGTAGAGATAGACGGGCAGAAAATTCAACGACTTACTATCCATTACAAGTTCATAGGGGCACTGGAAACCCTTGAATAATGGATATTTTCTAAGTCACCTATTCCAACTATCCAACAGAGGCCGGGCGTAAAGGAGTTGCTTTATTTTGGTGTAATTAGCAACAGATTGTCTATTTTCTGCAATAATCTACGAAAAATTTCGAAAACTGTAGAAAAAATAGCAGCATACCGCTATAATAGAAATATCTATGACAGGGGTGGTGAAAGCTATGAAAGTGCAGAAGGAAAAGAAACAGGCTGGGAAAAAGAAAGGTGCGGGAACGCAGGTATTCAGTATTCGCAATAAGATTATTATCTGCTTTCTTGTGCCGATTCTGTTTATGATTTTGCTTGGGGGATTATCGTATAAGAAAGCCGCGGACGGGATGAACGCATCGTTTCGCGATTCAACGGAGCAGACGATCGCTATGGCGATGGAATGTCTTGATATGAGTAATTCGTTTATTCAGGCAGAGGGACTTAAGTATGTGGTGGATTCCGATCTGGGGAAGTATGTTCTCGGAATCTATGACAATGACCCGTCTAAGAAACGGACGGTGGTAGATCAGGTCAAGACGCGTATTTTGGCGTCTCAGGTCGGCAATTCCTATATCAGCGACATTTATATCATGCCCGCCGGACAGCAGTTGATTTCGACGAAGAGCAAGACACAGAACAGTATTTACGAGGAGTACATGGCGGAGATGACCGCAGAGGACGGTACGTTAAAACCGTGGAACGATCATCACACAAAGCTGGACGAATATCTCGGCGTTGACGCTTCCGAATATATTCTGACTTATCAGGTCAAAGCGCAGACGGGAGAGGCGCTGATTATCATTGATATCAAGACGGATGCAGTGCAGGAATTTTTGCAGGGCTTGAATCTTGGAGACGGCAGTATAGTCGGATTCGTGACTGAGGGCGGCAGAGAGATCGCGGTAAAACGGAGCGCGCAGGAGGAGCAGGGCGTACCGATTGAGGGAGAGACGGTGTTTGCGGATAAGGACTTTTATCTGCAGGCTTCGGAGGAAACCGGAGTGAGCGAAGTGGAATACAACGGCGGAAAATATCTGTTTTTCCACTGCAAAAGCGGGAATACGGGAGCGACGATTTGTGCGCTGGTACCGTTAAAGGTCGTTACCGGGCAGGCAGAGTCGATAAGACAGCTTTCCGTAGCGGGCGTTTTAATCTCGAGCATTATCGCGCTTTTGATCGGCATTGCAATCACATCCGGCATCCGCAGGAATATGAAGCGTATTTCAGGCAGTCTTGAGGTTGTTGCAGAGGGTAATCTTGCGGCGACGGTGTCGGTCAAGGGAAAAGACGAGTTCCGTGGACTTGCGGCGGCGGCGAATGATATGATTGCAAATAATAAGAAGCTGGTGCAGAAGGTCAGTCAGGCGACGAGCAGGCTGGAGGAGTCGGCGGGCGAGGTCACAGGTGTGTCAGGAGTCATTCAGGAGTATTCGCTGGATATTACGCAGGCAATCGACGAGATCAATGAGGGAATGAAGCGGCAGTCCGTGCACGCGCAGGAGTGTGTGACAAAGACGGATACGCTGTCGGATGAGATACGGGAGGTCAATCATGTTGCGGCGGAGGTCGAGAAATTGGTCGCAGACGCCGAGCAGATGATTTGCCGTGGAATGGAGCAGATCGAGGAACTTGGAAAGCGTGCGGGCGAGACAACGCAGGTTACGGAGCAGGTAGAAGCGAGCATCGAGAATTTGCGGCGCGAGTCCGACACGATCAATGAGTTCGTAGGGATGATTACCGATATTTCGGAACAGACGAATCTGCTTTCACTGAATGCTTCAATCGAGGCGGCAAGAGCAGGAGAAGCAGGGCGTGGTTTTGCCGTGGTTGCAGAGGAAATCCGTAAACTGGCGGACAATTCTGCACAGGCAGCGGGCGAGATTCGCAATAATGTGGAGAATATCAGCGCGCACACGACGGTCAGCGTGGAGAGCGCAAAGCAGGCGGGTGCAATGGTGGCGCTGCAGACTGAGGCTGTGCGTGAAGTCACGGGCGTATTCCAGAGCATGAGTGATGCGATGGATAAGCTGTTCGCAGGCTTGAAGGAGATTGTCGTAGGAACGGAGCGCGCAGACAAGGAGCGTGAAGATGCGCTGGAAGCGGTGCGGAATATTTCTCTGATTATTGAGGAGACGGCGGAGTGTGCGGAAGTCGTGAAGAATGTTGCGGAGAAGCTTCAGGAGAATGTAGAGAACTTAAACGGTACGGCGGAGAATCTCGGTGACAACATGAGCGGACTGAAAACAGAAATCGCTGTATTTAAGACAGAATGATAAGAGAACCAATATATGCCGCCTTAAGGCTTTAAACCTTAAGGCGGCATATTTGCGTAACGGCGTTTTTGTGTCATGCTGCATCAGAGTGCCGCAAGATTTTCAGTGAATTGCTTCTTTAGCAGAAATCCTGAAAGTGCCGCAGAGTGGAAGGAGTCAAGTGCTAACTGATAGACGTTTGCATATTGGACATAGTGCCAACGCAGCTTTTCCTTCCAGTTCGAGAGCGTAATCAGCTTGTCGTCCTCCAGATGGAAGTCAAAAAGATTGTTCCGAAGCTCATACACAGCGGCGTAGCGGAAAAGTCCCGCGAGCATATGGCATGCTTTGTCAGCGTCTGCAATCGCAGGAAGCTGTATACTCCCATAGCGGTTGATACCGGCAAAGCGGGAAGAACTGCCCGGGGCGAATTCTTTTTCCAGAATCGTTCCGTAATCGGTATCGTAATAATTTAAAGTGGCTGCAACAAGTGTGTCAACCAGCTTGTCAAAGGACGGATGCCTGCGGCAGTTCTTTTCTTCAAAGTATTCATCCATGAAGTCGAACAGGAGATAGTCTTCACAGGTGAAGTGAAATTCGGGACGGTAAGCTTGCGTGAATCGTGGGAGGATCGCGGGAAGCGCAGCCTCGTGATGCATGAGGCAGAATGCAAGCGCTGCATAAAAATCCGTTCCCGAGGTAAGCAGGGCAGACAGGTCAAGTCCGCCGTCTGCGTAGGGCAGACCGGCAGAGACGGGGGCGCAGGTATGAATTAATTCATCCGGCAGCGCCGTATTCCCGGTATATACGTCCTGCGTAAGCAGGATCGCAGCACACAGATAAAAAGGCTCAAAGGTGTCCGGCGCAAGGGACGGGGAGAAGTAGTAATCCCCGGCGAGATAATCTTCTATAAGACAAAAGTCCGCTTCCGTAACGGGGCGGGCGAGGTTCTTATTTAAGAGAATAGAAAGCCCGGCGTTTGTCTCTCCCGCGCAGGAGAGAAAGCGAAAGAACGTATAGGTGAGAAGGCGCTTGGCGCCGGTTTCTTCTTTTCTATATTCCAGAATAAATTCGGATGGAAATAACGGTTCGTATATGGATTCCATGGCAGCTCCTTTTGTGATGTTATTTGTATTGTGCGTGCAAATGTATCATAACATACTTTTGAAGGATATGCATGATTTTATAAAGTAATTATTTCTATTTTGCGTGCCGTTGTGTTACAATAAAAGATAGACGTAGAAAAAGGATAGGGGTTGAGGAAGCATATGCCGGAACAGAATCTGGAAGTTGAAGTTGAGAAGAAGCAGGGTGGCGCGCAGTCTGTAGTGAAGGAGATTTTGAGTTGGGTGATTCCGTTCGCGTCAGCGCTTGTAGTGGCGCTGCTGCTTAAGAATTATGTGATTATCAATGCAGACATACCGACTGGTTCGATGGAGAATACGATTATGCCGGGAAACCGCCTGATCGGAAGCCGTCTTTCTTATCTGAAGGATGGACCGGAGCGCGGAGACATCGTGATTTTCCGTTATCCCGACAATGAGGAAGAACTTTATGTTAAGCGTGTCATTGGGCTTCCGGGGGAGACGGTCGATGTCCGGGACGGTCATATATACATTGGCGGGAGCGAGGTGCCGCTTACGGAGGATTATCTTAAGGAAGAGTGGACGGTGGCAACGGGCGATTATCATTTTCAGGTTCCCGAGGATTCCTACCTGATGCTCGGAGATAACCGGAACGATTCGTGGGACGCGCGATACTGGAATAACACTTATGTGCAGCGGGAGAAGATACTCGGCAAAGCGGTAGTCATTTACTGGCCATTACAGAATGTAGGAAAATTGGAATAGCATTTCGTACAGTTTATGATACAAGGGGGATGCGTTATGGTAACGTTGTTGGCAAAGTTATTTATAAAGGAGAAGCAGGATAAGGCAAAGATACGGCAGCAGTATGGTATTCTCTGCGGAGTTGTGGGAATTATGCTGAATGTGCTGCTGTTTGCAGGGAAGTTTATTGCAGGGAGCATCAGCAAGTCGATTGCGATTACTGCGGATGCGTTCAATAATCTGTCGGATGCGGGCTCGTCTCTGGTAACATTGATCGGGTTCAAACTGGCGGGGGCGAAGCCGGACCCGGAGCACCCGTTTGGGCATGGAAGGATGGAGTACATATCCGGTCTCGTCGTAGCGGCGGCAATTCTTTTGATGGCATATGAGTTGATCCGGGATTCCATTGACAAGATCCTTCATCCACAGGACACGGAGTTTTCCATGTTGATCGTGGGGATTCTTGTGGCATCGATTCTGGTGAAGCTTTATATGTTCTGCTATAACAGGAGCATTGGCAGGAAATATGATTCTGCGGCAATGCGGGCGACGGCGATGGACAGTCTTGGCGATACCTGTGCGACAGCGGTCGTCCTTGCTGCGACGCTGGTAAGTCATTATGCCGGACTGCACATTGACGGATGGTGCGGTGCGCTGGTCGGCGTTCTGATTCTGTATGCGGGAATCAACGCGGCAAAGGAGACGCTTAACCCGCTTTTGGGGCAGGCGCCGGACGAAAATTTTGTGATGGAGATTGACAGGATCGTCATGGCGCACGAGGAAATCTGCGGCATTCACGATCTGATCGTGCACGATTACGGTCCGGGCAGAAAGATGATTTCTCTGCACGCGGAGGTTCCGGCGGACGGCGATATCCTAGAGGTGCACGACGTTATTGACAATGTGGAAAATGAGCTGCGTGCGAGGTTAGGATGCGACGCTACAATACATATGGACCCGATCGTCACGTCGGATGAGCATGTCAGCGAGTTAAAGGCGGCGGTGGTATCGATTGTCAAGGGAATCGACGAAGTCGTTACAATACACGACTTCCGCGTGGTGACAGGACCGACGCACACCAATCTGATCTTTGACGTGCTTGTGCCGTTTAAGTTCTATATCAGCGACGAGCAGCTTACAGTGATGATTCAGAACAAGGTGGGCGAACGGCTCGGAAAGAATTATTATGTCGTGATGAAGGTCGATAAGGCGTATGTGAAAAGTAATACATGATTTCGAACAAATTAGCAGTTGACATGCGCAGCGAAAAGCAATATAGTAAGAGAAAGAAAATTGAAAATAATCTTCAGGGCAGGGTGTGATTCCCTACCGGTGGTATAGCCCACGAGCCGCAAGGCATGATTCGGTGAGACTCCGAAGCCGACAGTATAGTCTGGATGAAAGAAGAGTGTGTCAGGATATGTATATATCGTGACAATCGACGCGTATATGCCCTGGAATAGCGATATTCCGGGGCTTTTTGGTGTACAGAGGACTTCTGTATACACGCGTATTCTCTGCCCTGCATTCGTGCAGGGTTTTTTGTTTCTGCAACAGGAAAGTTTTTTCATCACCCGGAGGGAAAGGAGAGAATGTGACAGACGAGGAATACATGCGGATGGCAGTCGGGCTCGCGGAGCGGGGGCGCGGCTTTGTGAATCCGAATCCGATGGTCGGAGCCGTCATTGTAAAGGACGGCAGAATCATCGGGCGGGGATGGCACAGGAAGTACGGAGAGCTTCATGCAGAGCGGAATGCATTAGCCGATTGTACGGAGAATCCGGCAGGGGCAACGATTTATGTGACGCTCGAGCCGTGCTGCCACACCGGAAAGACGCCGCCGTGTACAGACGCCATACTTGCAGCGGGCGTCCGGCGGGTCGTGATCGGGGCGATGGACCCGAATCCGCTTGTGGGCGGCAAAGGAGCGGCAATATTAAGGGAGCACGGCGTGTCGGTCGAGACGGGAGTGCTGAAAAAGGAATGTGAGGAGCAGAACAGGGTTTTTCTCCACTACATACGGACAGGGTTTCCCTATGTTATCTTGAAATATGCAATGACGCTGGACGGGAAAATTGCGACGGCAACAGGCGCGTCGCAATGGATTACCGGAGAGGAAGCGCGGGCGCAGGTACATGCGCTGCGCCATGAATTGATGGGGATCATGGTCGGGAGCGGTACGGTGCTTGCCGACGACCCAATGTTAAATTGCAGACTTCCCGGCGCAAAGAATCCGGTGCGCATCATCTGTGACGCGCGTCTTCGGACGCCGCTTGACGCAGCGGTCGTTCGGACGGCGAAAGAGCAGAGGACGATTATCGCGGCGGTGGGGAACGCAGCACAGGAGACGCCGCAGAAAACAGTCGGGCAGCAGTCGGAGGAAATGATGAGAGCGCAGGGCGAGGCAAACGGTAAACGGGAGCGAAGGCTTCAGGCATACCGGGATAAGGGATGCGAGATTCTGGAACTTCCTGTATGGGATGGTCATGTTGATCTTCATGCGCTTATGCGGGAGCTTGGGCGGCTTGGGATAGACGGTATTCTACTCGAGGGAGGAAGCAGCCTGAACTGGTCAGCGCTTTCACTCGGAATTGTTAATGAGGTGCAGGCGTATATCGCGCCGAAGATTTTCGGCGGGGCAACGGCGAAATCCCCGGTGGAAGGAAGCGGAATTGCGCTGCTGGATGACGCGTTTGGGTTAGAGGATGTGAAAACGGAGATAATCGGCGGAGATTTTCTTGTGAGAGGACGCGTGCGGCAGGCGGCGGAGAAGAAAATTCCGGCAGGAGAACCGCAGATTGCCGGGAAACAGGAAGCGTCAGCCAAAGAGCTGCAAGCTGCCAGGAAGCAGGACGCGTCGGACGAAGAGCCGCAGACAGGAGGAGATATATGTTTACCGGAATCATAGAGGAGATGGGAACCGTGCTTGCCATCACAAAGAATGCGCAATCCGCTGTGCTGCGGATTGCCGCAAAGACCGTGACTGAGGATGTAAAACGGGGAGACAGTATCGCCGTAAACGGAGTGTGTCTTACGGTCACATCCCACAGAGCGGACGAATTTACGGCGGACGTTATGCACGAGACGCTAGACCGCTCCTCATTGGGAGAATTACATGAGGGAAGCAAGGTGAATCTGGAGCGGGCGCTGCGTCTGGACAGCCGGCTGGGCGGACATATTGTGACGGGTCATATTGACGGCACAGGGAGAATCCGGCGCGTGCGGGCGGACGCGAATGCCATCTGGTATTCGATTGCGGCGGGCGCGGCGATTTTAAACGGCATTGTGGAGAAAGGGTCGGTCGCGGTAGACGGAATCAGCCTGACGGTTGCAAAGGTCACGGGGCAGGATTTTTCGGTTTCGGTGATTCCGCATACGGCGGCGCATACAACGCTTTCCGGGAAGAGGGAAGGCGCGGTCGTGAATTTAGAGACGGACTGCATCGGGAAATATGTAGCGAAACTGCTGGGGGCAGGAAAAAACGGCGCAGGAAGCATTTCACAGGAGTTTCTAGCGGAGCATGGTTTCTTGGAAAATGCGGATATATTGTGAAGGATAATGAGGGAGGGATAAAAGAATGAGAAAATTTGATTCCGTGGAAGATGCCTTAGAAGCGTTAAGGCAGGGAAAAATCATTCTTGTCACAGATGACGAGGACAGGGAGAACGAAGGGGATTTTATCTGCGCGGCGGAGTATGCGACGACAGAGAACGTGAACTTTATGGCAAAATACGCGAGAGGACTCATCTGTATGCCGATGTCCGCGGCTTATTGTGAGCGGCTTGGGCTTCCGCAGATGGTCAGCCGGAATACGGATAATCACGAGACGGCGTTTACGGTGTCGATTGACTATGTGGGGACGACGACGGGGATTTCCGCCGCAGAGCGCAGCATGACGGCGCAGCGTTTGGTGGCGGACGATGCAAAGCCGGAGGACTTTCGCAGGCCGGGGCATATGTTTCCGCTTCTCGCGAAGAAGAACGGCGTGCTGGAGCGTGAAGGACATACGGAGGCGACTGTCGATCTGATGCGGCTGGCGGGCTTAAAAGAGTGCGGACTTTGCTGTGAAATCATGCGGGAGGACGGCACGATGATGCGGACGCCGGAATTGTTTGCGCTTGCCGCAAAGTGGGACTTGAAATTTATCACGATTCAGGCACTGAAGGATTATAGGAAGCGGACGGAAAAGCTGGTGGAGCGTGTGGCGGACACGAAGCTGCCGACGAAGTATGGAGATTTCCGTGTGTACGGGTATCAGAACCTGTTGAACGGGGAGCATCATGTTGCGCTCGTTGCGGGGGACATTGGAGACGGAGCGGACGTTCTCTGCCGTGTACACTCGGAGTGCCTGACAGGGGACGTTTTCGGTTCCAAGCGCTGCGATTGCGGGGAACAGCTTGCGGCGGCGATGGAGGCGATCGAGCAGGAAGGGCGCGGTGTCCTTTTGTACATGCGGCAGGAAGGGCGTGGAATCGGACTTCTCAACAAGCTGCGGGCATATGAGCTGCAGGAGCAGGGGATGGACACATTGGACGCGAATCTCGCACTGGGCTTTCAGGGAGACGAGAGAGAATATTACATCGGAGCGCAGATTTTAAAAGACCTTGGCGTCAAGACGCTTAGGCTTCTGACTAACAACCCGGATAAGGTATATCAGTTGAAGGATTTCGGAATGGAAATCACAGAGCGCGTGCCGATACAGATCGCGGCGACGCCGTTCGATCTGTATTATCTGAAAACGAAACAGCAGCGCATGGGGCATCTAGTAAGTTACGAGTAATGCCGGGAGAAAGCATTGAAAATGGAACATAAAGAATGTGTACAAAGCGCGGCAGAGAAGATAGAGTGAATAAGAAAGAAAAAGGAGCAAAAATCATGAACGTATTTGAAGGAACTTATGTATCAAAGGAAATCAGAGTGGGAATCGTGGCAGCGCGGTTCAACGAGTTTATCGTGGGGAAGCTGTTAGAGGGCGCATTGGACGGTTTAAAACGTCATGAGGTGCCGGAGGAGCAGATTGATGTGGCATGGGTGCCGGGAGCATTTGAAATACCGCTGATTGCGTCGAAGATGGCGCACAGCGGCAGATATGACGCCGTTATCTGCCTTGGGGCGGTCATCCGCGGCGCGACCAGCCACTATGATTACGTGTGCAGCGAGGTGTCAAAGGGGATTGCAAGCGTATCGCTTGCGAGCGGCGTTCCTGTCATGTTCGGCGTGCTTACCACGGACAATATCGAGCAGGCAATCGAGCGCGCGGGAAGTAAAGCAGGAAACAAGGGCTTTGAGTGCGCGACCGGAGCGATTGAAATGGTAAATCTGCTTCGTGAGATTGAGAGATCGTAGGGAGCAGGCAAGGAAATATACATAAAAAACGCTCCTGACAACCGCTTTATCACGACTCCCCAGCCCCTTGGGGCCGGGGACTATATAACGCGTTTACCACTCGAACAGAGCTTTCCCTTTGAGGCGCAGAATGACCTCAATGAGGAAGTAGTCGGCGTAGATGATGGGTACTTCCGTGTTGGTTCCATCCGGGTCGTGGTAGAAGAAGGTACCGCCGGTCAGGATGGAATCCTTCTCCGGGTTCCAGTCAGCAAACTTTGCATCGCAGGCGCGCAGGATTTTGTAGGCCGCCTCGGTGTAGAACCGGGATTCGTTTTCATCCACATGACCGGCGATTTCCAATAGGCCGCAGGCGGTACACATAGCGGCGGTGGAGTCGTATTTCACAGGTTCGGCGGGCTGGCGATAGTCCACCAAAGGCAGCCAGTCAGTGACGGCCATGTTAGCAATGCAGTAGTGGGCGCACTGCTTAGCAGTGTTGAGGAAAGACTCGTCCTTAGTGTGGCGGTAGCTTAGTGCGAAGCCGTATACCGCCCATGACTGCCCCCGGCTCCAAGAGGAGCCCTGTTTATACCCCTGTCCGCCGGGGTTGGTGAGATATTCCCCTGTGTCCGGATCAAAGGCCACGATATGGTTGCAGCTGCCGTCAGGTCGGACGATGTACTGCTGGGCGGTTCTGGCATGGCTGATGGCAATTTTGGAGAAACGAGGGTCATCTAACTCCTCTGCCGCCCAGTAGAGCAGAGGGATATTCATCATACAGTCGATAATCATCCAGCCCCGGAGGTCGCCGCCGCCCATCGCCTTGGTCATGGCGTTTTCACGGGGACCGTTCCAGGCACGGATGAATTTCCCGTCCATGTTGTAGCGGGCAGCCAAGGTACTGGCTGCCAGCAGACCCCGGCGGCGGGCCTCCTGGTCGCCGGTCTTGCGGTAGTGAGCCACAGAGGACAGCAGGAACAGGAAACCTACATCATGGTCCACTGTCTCGGTGCTTTTGAGCAGTATATCCAAGCGTTTCTCCACTCCTATGGCAGTAGTTTTATAGAGATCATCCCCAGTGGCCTCATACATTTGCCACAGCATTCCCGGCCAGAAGCCGTTTGTCCAGAAGCCTACATGAGTTCCGCCATCGGGCGTCTTACCCCAAGGGGTCTGCGTAATGTCATGGTACATTCCATCCTCTCCGGTGGTGTAAGGGATGTTGGTACCCACCCGCGCACACTCAGCTTTCATTTTGACCAACAACTTTTCGTACACGTCGTCCAACCATTCCTGGTTCGAATATTTTGCTGGTTCTCTTTCCATTTCAATCCCTCCTTGTTTTCTTGAAGATTAAATAAAAATCATAACCATGTTTTGGAGACTTAACTTGCAAAAATCGTTATGATAATATGCAGAGCTGCTTCAATAATCGATATAATTGCTATAAACATATCTTAATTCCAGTATAATAAACAGATATTAGTTTTGCAACAGACATATCTTATTCCTTGAAACAAACGGGAAGATGACTGCCGAAGTGCTGCAAAAGGCAATGAAAGCCGTGCCTGCACAGGCAAAGAAGCAGATCGGGAAGCAGCCCCACGGGAAACAGACCCTAAAGCAGCTTATGAAGCAGAACACGGGCGTTTTCAACATTGAGATCACGAAAGACAATATCAAGGCGTTTGAGAGTACCGCCAAAAAGTACGGTATCGACTTTGCGCTGAAAAAGTACGCGGCGGAAACCCCACCCCGCTACCTTGTATTCTTCAAGGACAGGGAGATATCGCTATGAAGTCGGAAGTTAAGAAGCTGCTTATCCCAAATGCGCCTTATCTGCCCTTTGTGTACAGCGATGGGAAGACTCTCAGAAAAAACAAAATAAAAACATTCGTTCGTGCAACAAAGTATTGACAATGTTATACCACGGATTTATGATTGATAGTAGAAACGGAGGAACGGACATAATGAGAAAATCAATTTCAATCAGTATAAGGGTAAGTGAAGATGAATTAGATAAATTCAAAGAAGCTGCAAGACTGGAGGCATATGCTTCATATAGTGAGTTTGTTAGAAGGACAGCATTGATAGAAGCTGCAAGAATAATCAAAGAATACAATGAAGGAGAAAATACCCATGAACATAATTAGCTTGTTTAGTGGATGTGGAGGATTAGACTTAGGATTTGAAAGAGCTGGATTTAATATTCCGGTTGCAAATGAGTTTGATAAAACAATATGGGCAACATTTAAAGCTAATCACCCTAATACGCATCTGATTGAAGGAGATATAAGACAGGTAACCAAAGAAGATATTGAACAGTATATAGATGGTGAGGTTGATGGAATTATAGGTGGACCGCCTTGTCAGTCATGGTCTGAAGCTGGCTCATTAAAGGGAATAAAAGATGCAAGAGGACAGTTGTTTTTTGATTATATAAGAATTCTAAAAGAGTTTCGACCTAAATTTTTTCTTGCAGAAAATGTAAGTGGTATGTTAGCTAATAGACATTCAGAGGCGGTACAGAACATACTTAATCTATTTGATGAAGCGGGGTATAATGTATCCTTCACACTTGTTAACGCAAAAGATTATGGTGTGGCTGAAGAGAGAAAACGAGTATTTTATATAGGTTTTAGAAAAGACTTAAATATTGATTTTGGATTCCCTAAAGGATCTACAAAGGAAGATGATAAGAAAATAACACTCAGGGATATCATATGGGATTTGCAAGATACAGCAGTACCTTCAGGAGAGAAAAATCATCATAATCCAGATGCAATCAATAATAATGAATATTACACAGGAGCATACTCTCCAATATTTATGAGTCGAAACAGAGTGAAATCGTGGGATGGGCAGGCATTTACAGTACAAGCTTCCGGAAGACAGTGTCAGTTGCATCCACAGGCACCGAAAATGGTTAAGGTGGGGCAGAATGATTGTAGATTTGTGGAAGGAAAAGAACATCTTTATCGTCGTATGACAATAAGAGAAGTTGCCAGAGTACAAGGATTTCCAGATGATTTTAAGTTTATATATGAAGATACCAATACGGCTTATAAAATGATTGGAAACGCAGTTCCGGTTAATCTTGCATATGAAATAGCTGTGGCAATAAAGAAATACCTTGAAGGTAACAGTGCAGATGTAGTAATTGATGATGATGTTATAGATGCGAAGGAGGTTAATGAGAAGAAAGTGAGTACAAAGAGTAATGATCAGGGAAGAGCATATGAATACGCGTGGATAAAAACACTATATAAGACATTATGCGAAATGCGTAAAGTTAGAATAGTTGACAATTCCAGCTTGCATGCGAACGAAAAGGCTTGGATGCTTATGGATGAAGAAATGCAGCAGACATTTATGATTTCTGCTGAAGCTGCAATTGATACAGTACTTGAAATGGAACCAAGAATGTCAGAAAATGATAATGATGAACTGATATTGGAATTTCAAAAGGATGGTGCTGGTGTAAAGGGTGATGTTAGAGATATTGTTATTCGTAGAGATGATATTGAATGGGAGATAGGATTAAGTATCAAACATAATCACGATGCAGTAAAACATAGCAGATTAAGTCATAAGCTGGATTTTGGAAAAGAATGGTTTGATATGCCTTGTAGTAGTGAATATTGGAATGCAGTTACTCCAATATTTGATATGCTTAAAAATGAAAAAGACAATGGAACAAGGTGGTCTGAAATAGCAGAAAAAGATGAGAGTGTATATGTTCCATTATTACAGGCTTTTATGGATGAAGTTAATCGGGCATATAAAGAAGATAAGAATATGCCTCGAAAAATGATTGAATATCTTATAGGAATAGAGGATTACTATAAGATTGTTAGTCGTGACAGTAAGCGTCTTACCTTGATTCATACATTTAATATGCATGACACATTAAATAAACCAAGTAAGAATAAGATTTCAGCAATTACTGTTCCTGTGGTGGAATTGCCTACTAGGCTTGTAGCACTTGAGTTTAAGCCAGGAAGTACCAATATGGTAGAAATGTTTTTGGACAATGGATGGCAGCTAAGTTTTAGAATTCATAATGCAAGTAAAAAGGTTGAGCCTAGTTTAAAATTTGATGTGCAGTTTATAGGAATGCCTACATCAGTATTGAATATCGAATGTAAATGGAATTAGGATGGTGCATATATCAACCGATGATGATGCTGTTCTTATCGAATGATTCGAGCTTAGAGATCAGCAGATGGAAGCCATCAGCGTCACCGCCCTTTCATAAAGTCTGATACCATGATCCACCATCGATTATCATTGTAGACTTGATAGAAATAAGTGCTCTGAGTGAAAACACTTTGGCAACATCTAGCTGATAAACAATTTAGATAAAGGTAGCGGCAATACACTCCGGTTGAGTAGTCAAGCTAAAAAAATCAAAAATTCATAGTATCTGAATTGTATTGAACCACGATTTTAGAAGAAAGGAAACGTGTGATAATTAACTTCCTAATTATCATACAAGATAAGTAATGGCAGATAATATATTTGAACAATTGATGTATACAACTTTAAGAATTGAATGTATGGATACAATGAATAATGTTTTATCCATTGGCACAGGTTTTCTAATACAAAGACCGGTTGGAGACAATAAATATAAACTTTATTTAGTTTCAAATAAGCATGTTTTGTGCGATACAGATTCAATTGCAATATCTTTTACTTTAAATAAGGAAAATGAACCAGATGTTGGCAATAGAATAAGATTACCTATAGCAAATATAAAAAGTAATATTGTTGGGCATCCTGATCATAATGTGGATGTTGCTGTTTTAGAATGCACAGGACTTTTTGTTATGATGTCAGAACAATTGTATTATAAAGTTGTATCATATGATATGTTAGCTTCATTCAATGAAGAAGAATTATCAGTAGCTGAAAATGTATACTTTGTTGGGTATCCAGATGATAGATATGATATGAAAAACAATTTACCACTAGTCCGTACTGGCATGATTGCAAGTAATCCAAAATATGATTATAATGGTAGCCCTACATTTATTATTGATGCACAAGTGTTTCCAGGTTCAAGTGGAAGTCCTGTTTATATAGATTTGACATATGAAAATATGAAAAATGGACAAATAATTGTGGGGAAAAAAGATATAAAATTATTAGGCATTGTGTCAGCAACCATGATAAGGAATAATCAGTTAAAATCGATAGAAACAAATACCCATTATTTAACAGAAGAGGTATTAGGGTTGGGAATTGTTTATAAGTCAACAGCAATAAAAGAAATAATAGATAGTTTACCAATCGATAATTGATAAAAGACGGAATAGTCATCATTTAGAGACTGTGAAATTAAGCTTTAGCAAGGGTAATAAGTTTTCCTGCGCCGAGTTCGAATAATACACATATCTCGAGGTAAACCCGATTATCCTTCAGAGGCAATCTGGGGCAAACCCAAAAGAGAATAGAGTAAGTATAAATGACCTTGTAGAGAGAGTAAATTCTTTCTATAAGGTCATTTTAATAGGAGAGGTAAAATCTTGAAAATAAAGGGGATTTAAGGTGCCAGGAGTGAATACGGATAAATGTTGAGGAATATGAAGACCATCTTGTATTTATCAATGAAGGGGTATTTATTCCCAAAACAGTAGGGCAGGCATTAGAACCAGGGTACAAGCTACCTTATTATAGAAATGCATTTTTGTGTAACGCAATGGTAAAACAGAGAAATAGATGTTTCCCGTTACCAACATTTGATTTGGAAACACCAAATAGAGTAATCGTAACGGTATATGGTAAAGTTATGGATTCGGATTATAGGCAATTACTTCATGCTAATGGTGATTTGTATTTAAGGACTGTTTTCCTGTTCTAGACCAAGTTCAAAAAAGGAAGACTATTTCGAAAGATGATTTTAGTCAACTTAAGTCAAGAACTTGGAAGTTTAATTTGTCACTAGCAAATTGATGTCGATTTAAAATAGTTTTTATTTGTGTAGTGATAGACAAGATAAAGTATAGATATATTTGACCTGTCTATTTGACAGGTCAAATATCAATTTTAAACCGGAGGGGCGTTTCCATAATATAAATATATTTCTAATTGCTAGAACCGACCTCGGCAGAATTAGCTTCGTTGGAAGTCGTCTCGGTGGATTTCATTTCTGTGGAAGTCGTCTCGGTAGACTTCATTTCCGTGGAAGTCGTCTCGGTGGATTTCATTTCCGTGGAAGTCGTCTCGGTAGACTTCATTTCCGTGGAAGTTGTCTCGGTGGACTTCATCTCGGTAGAGGCCCCTTCCGTAGAACCAGTCTCCGTTGATTCTGTACCCATTGGCAGCTCGGTGTCTAAAACAGCATCAGGATCGACGTAAACGACTTCTCCGACGCCTGCACGCAGCAGGATGCTCTTGGAACCGAGTATATTGACGGTTATCACATCACCGTTCTTTACGTTGTCCAGACTTGTTGTGATAAGACCGGATGTTAAGTAGGTGGTAGGAACTTTCGTGCCGTTCACAAAGATCTTGGTGTTCTTTGTAAAGTTGGAACCATATACCGTCAGTGTATTGTTGCTCGTATTCTTGCGGGCGGAGGCGATTGTTACATCCTCGACGTCCATGATAAGCTCCGAGGCAGGATAGAGATCCTCGCCGCCGTAGCTGTAGCGCTTTCCGTACAGCAGATCGTACTGCAGGTTCTCAAGACCGGAGAGGTAAGTCGCTGATTCAGACTGCGTCTGATGATAGCGGAAAATCGTTCCTTCGTGAACGCCGACCTGATCGGTCACATGCGCCAATAACTGATATGCGGCAATATCCGCATCTTCTTTTGCAAGTCCCATGTTGTTCCAGGTAATATACTTGGTCTTAAAGATATCGCCGGATTTCATATCCTCATCCGTCAGTCCCATGGTCGGGAGATGATCGCCGAAGAATACGATGATGGTATCTTCCCCGCGGCGGTCAACCGCAGTGATGAGGTCGCCGATGAAATCATCGACTTCGTGAATCATGTTCACGTAGTACTCCCATTGATTATTAGAAGCTTCGTCCGGCGCGCCTGTCACGGTAATGGCAGGATCCTCAAGAATTTTCTCGGAAGGATAATCGCCGTGTCCTTCGACCGTGATCGTGTATACAAAATCAGACTGATCTTCTGTCGCGTTCATTGCTTTTACGGTTTCCTGTACCAATACATCGTCGGTCGGCCAGTTGCCGTTCGGGGTGTACTGTGTAATGTTCATCAGCTCCTTGCTTGTGAAGGAGTCAAAGCCCATCATGGAAAAGGCGTTGTTGCGGCTGTAGAACGTAGCAGTATTGTTGTGTACTACATGTGTTCCGTAACCGATCTTATCAAGGTCGGATGCGATGCTCTCGCAGTCGGTCTGCTTTAAGATCGTCTTGTAAGGATATTCTCCCGTGCCGAAATACTGCATGCTCATACCGGACAGTATTTCGAACTCTGTATTTGCCGTACCCGCGCCGACCACCGGAACCGTGAGATAACCGGTAGAGTAATTTGCTTCCAGATTATGGAAGTTCGGAATCGGGTCTTCGGACATATTTAAGAAGTTCACTTCGTAAGGATCACAGAAGGACTCCAACAGAACGCAGATAATATTGGGCTGATTTCCGGCAGCGGTGCTTGTTGTCCTGCTTGCGGAATCCACAAGTGTATTGATCGCATCGATCGTTTCCTCGGAGTAATCCTCCGGCTTGTTCATACCACGACCTACTACACTGGTAGAGAAACCGTACACGAAACCGTAATCGGAATATCCCTCTGCGATATTGGAAAAATAAGAAGCAAGGATATTGCTGCTTTGTGCTGCCTGTGTGGTGATCGGCAGACCGACCAAAAGCAGCGCCGCAATCGAAACGGGAACGAGTACGGTGTGGCGTGTTCCCTGATACTTCGGACCCTTTACGAAAAACAGCGCTAAGAATACGAAGAAGGAAATAACAATGCCGACAACGATGGTCGCTTCCTCGGCGGTAAAGTAATTTGTGTTCTGCATTGCGAACAGGTCGGAAATACATTTCAAATCAGTGTAGCTGAACGGCGTTACACGGTTCGAAAGAATCAGACCGTTGATCGTTCCGAGGAACACCCACGCACCGCTGATCAAAACGCGCATCTGTGCACGGTACTTTGTCAGATAGACAAGAGACAGCGACGCAAAAATAATGAATGCATTGTATAAAAACGCAAGTGTGTGGTTGCTGATAAAAGTTACTGCGCTTAACACATCACGCCTGGAAATCATTTCCACAATAAAAATCAGCAGACATGCTAATAAAAAGTGGAAAATCAGGGAATACTTATTTAGAAAAGCAATCCGTTTGTAATATTTTTCGCTGTGCGGTTTCTTCTTAGGAAGAAACTCCTTTATAAGACTTAGTTTTTGCGTCAAAGGCGCAAGCTTTTGCTTTAGAATATTAAATTTCTCTTTCATATCACCCTCCTGGTTCTCCTCCCAAAATCAATCCTATGCATATACATCAGGCGGTACAACAGCCGGATTTGCTAAAGTAAAATTGGCGTAAAACGACTGTAAAAAAACAAAAATTGATACTAAGAGAATATATCGCTTATTCGGGAAAAAATCAATCGGGAAGATGTATAAAAAAGTCTTAAGATTTACTGAATTTATGGGAAATGTGAATAAGAAATGAACAAAATATGTCCAAATGAGAATCTACCTATTTAATGAATTTGTCTATCGCATCGTTTAAATCCTTTAAAACCTGGTCGTCTCCGGTTTCAATCGCGTCTACGAGACAGTGGTTGATATGATCCTCAAGAATGATCTTTCCGATGTTGTTGATGGCGGAGCGCACGGCGGCAATCTGGATCAGAACTTCACTGCAGTCACGACCGTCCTCGATCATGTTCCGCACTGCCTCCATGTGCCCGATGGCACGGTTCATGCGGTTGATGACAGCCTTGGTATTCTCGTGGTGGTGTTTGTGAGGATGTGCATTGCCGTCGTCATGAGAGTGCGCAGCGTCGTTGGCATGAGAGTGCGTAGTGCCGTCGGCGTGCGTATGCACTGTATTTAAATTGTCGGTGGATAAGGTTGTGTTTTCGGATACATTTTTCTCTGTATGTTTCATAGAAACCTCTCTTCTTTAGAAATCGTGCTGATGGTAGCATACCATAAGCGCACAGCGTCCATGGCATTCGCCGTGGGCGACCGATGCCACTCCACTTCGCTTCGGGCGGGTAAAATGTCTGACGACATTTTATCATATCCGGCGGGAAATTCCAATGGAATTCTGTTCTGACGCTGAAAATCTGGTTCGAGAAAACAGGTTGTCTTTTCGAAGAAATGAATTTATAATGATTAAGACAGCAGGATTTGACGAACGGGGGGTGTATCAGGGATATACCCTTCTTTTTTCGGTATAATAAAGACAGAGGAGAATACGAAGATGAATTTACTGGATATCATAGGTCCCGTGATGGTAGGACCTTCAAGCTCCCACACGGCGGGAGCCGTGAAAATCGGACGTGTCAGCAGAAAGCTTTTAGCCGAGGAGATTGCGGACGCGAAGATTTATTTTCACGGGTCTTTTCTGGCGACCGGAAAGGGGCATGGGACGGATAAGGCGTTGATTGCAGGGCTTCTCGGAATGCAGGTGGACGACTCGAGAATCCCGGAGAGCTTTGCGCTGGCAAAAGAAGCGGGGATGACATTTACGCTGGAGGGCATCGACTTAGGCGACGTGCACCCGAATTCCGTGAAGATGAATCTCACCGGAAAGTCCGGCAGAACGCTTGAAATCGTTGCGGCGTCGGTGGGAGGTGGACAGATTCGGGTCTGCGAGCTGGACGGGCTGACCGTAAATTTCAGCGGAGATTACCCGACTCTCATTGTGCACAATCTCGACCAGCCGGGGCATGTCACGGAGGTAACGTCCATGCTGGCGCATAAATCGGTCAATATCGCGACGATGCAGCTTTACCGTGCGAACCGCGGCGGAAATGCGGTCATGGTCATCGAGTGTGACAAGGAGGTTTCGGCGGAATCCATCGCGTGGCTCGAGCATTTGGAGGGTATCATGAAGGTGACATATTTGAGTCTGCGGGAGGATGGACAGGCATAGGCATAGGGCGTATGCCTGATTCGGTTGGAGGAAAGTACGCAGAATGTCGAAAATGGACGAGGGTTGAGAGAGGAGCAGGCAATGTATAAATCTTTGGAAGAACTGTGCCGGATAGAGAAGGAGACAAAAAAGCCATTCTGGAAGATCGTGCAGGAGGATGACTGCAGGGAGCAGGGAATCGGCGCGGAAGAATCATTCGCGCAGATGCAGGGCATGTATGAGGCGATGCAGTATGCGGATGCACATTATGACGAGAATCTAAAGTCGGCAAGCGGTCTGGTGGGAACGGAAGGAAAGAAGATGCGTGATGCCAGAGAAGCGGGAACGCTGCTCTGTGGGGATTTCATAGGGAAGGTCATGGAAAAGGCATTAAAGACCAGTGAATCCAACGCCTGTATGAAGCGGATCGTCGCCGCGCCGACCGCAGGTTCCTGCGGCGTTGTTCCAGCCGTATTCCTAAGCTTGCAGGAGGAGAAAGGATTTTCCAGGGAGAAGATGGTCGAGGCCCTCTATGTGGCGGCGGGAATCGGCGGTGTGATTGCAAGCCGCGCGTTCCTGGCGGGCGCAGCAGGCGGCTGTCAGGCAGAGATTGGATCTGCGTCCGCAATGGCGGCAGGGGGCGCTGCTTATCTGCTAGGCGGAGACGCCGATGCAATTGCAAATGCGGCGGCATTGGCGTTAAAGAATTTACTTGGACTTGCATGCGATCCGGTTGCGGGTCTGGTCGAGGTACCCTGCGTCAAGCGCAACGTCATGGGTGCGGTCAATGCCATGACTTCCGCGGATATGACGATGGCGGGAATCTTCAGCCGTATCCCTCCGGACGAGGTCATCGATGCGATGAGAAGCATCGGGCGCAGTATGCATGAGGACATCCGGGAAACAGGAAGGGGCGGACTCGCGGGAACGCCTACCGGAATCGAAATCAGGGAGCGGATGGCGAACCTGATGTAAGGCGTATTGAGAAATGTAGTTAGACCTTGCCGTATGTTTCCCGGTAAGCACTGGGGGACATTCCGGTCTCCCGCTCGAAACAGGAATAGAAATAACTGCGGCTGCTAAAGGACAGCTCGTCGCTAATCTGCTGGATACTCATATGAGAGCCGGAGAGCAGGAGCTTTGCCGTCTCGACTTTTTTCTGCCGGATGTATGCGTTTACGCTGCATCCGGTTTCCTGTTTGAACTTGTGTGAAAAATAGTATTCCGTGTAGCCGAGGCGCTCTGCCAGCTCGGAGAGGGAGAGATTTTCTTTGATATGCACGGCAATGTAGTCAAGGATGCTCTGAATCTGGATGGAAATCCCGGCATGTTCCCTGGTCTGCCGGACACGCTCTACATAATCCGCGAGCAGCCTGCGGGTAAGATTCGTCGCATCGGCGGTCGTCCGGCATTCTTCAATTTGCATGGCATAGAGGTCGTAAAGCGCGTATGCAACTGAGGAATGCAGTCCGCCTTCCATGCTGGCGCGGGAGCAGAGGGTCAGAAGTACGAGCGCGTTATTTTTGTTCTCACGCAGATTATCACTGCTGTCTGTGTGGATGCCGTTGCTTAAGGAGATACATTTATCGAGCGCCTTTTTGTAATCGGGGCTTCCTTCGCGGATGGCAGAAAGCAGATTCTGTTCTGCGAGGTAGATTCCCCGGTGTTCTCCGGAAATCAGACTGATATCATCGGTGTTTTCCTGAGAGCCGCTTGAAGAAAAACAAACGCTATCCGTAGTAATATAAGCGCCAGTCACGCTGTAGTGCAGCATAACGGCGTATTGCAGGAGCGTCGTGGAAGGAATGATGGGAACCTCCTCCAACTGGCGGGAAATGATGCTGCGCAGCTTGACGGAAATGTTGTAGGAATCCAGTTTTTTACGGATCAAAAGCTGCGTGTTTTTTCCGGTGAAAGCGGGGCCGATCAGGTGCATTCCGCGCAGGGAGACATCCTGATATTCGAATGCGGCGATCCACAGCAGCCCAAATTCAGTGTCTAAGACCAGCGGATTCCGGTTTCCCTGTTCAGCATGAGCGTGCAGCAGTGTCAGGAAGCCAAGCGCTGTAATCATGTCTCCCGAAATCAGTTCCTTCGGGCAGTTCGTGGAGAGAAGCTTAAAATCATTGTCATAATTCCAGAGAAACAGATTGTAATTGCAGCGGATGAGTCCGGTAAAAAAGGATAAGCGTTCGTCGATGTTCATGTATCGTGTGATTTCCTTTCGAGAGAATATCCGTAAGACCTGGGCAGAAAGTCTTACGGATGACAACAGTATCACTTTGTTTTGGCAAGAAACTCCGACAGAATCTGCCTGTCAGCAGGATTTTCAAAGCGGAGCCAGCCTCCGGAAAGGAGGTCCGGCTGGTTCGTGAGTGAACAGAAGATGTACTGGCAGAGAGCGGAGTGGAGTGCAAGGGAGTCTCCGTCGGCAGTTTCGAAATACACGGGGGAAGGACATTCCCTGACCTTTTGCAGAAAGTCGGCAAGATTGACGTCCTCTGAAAGATGTATGCCTGTGTCCATGGAAACCTCCTTTACGCTTTGCGCAGCGAACCTAAGAAGGCGAGACTTTCCTTCGGGGTTCTTGTCTGGGTGCTGCGGTCTACGGCAATCAGACCGAAGGTCATCGAATATCCCTTCTGCCATTCGAAATTGTCGAGCAGGCTCCAGTAGAAATAGCCTTTGACGGGGAGCCCGTCTTTGATGCAGTTCTGTACCCCGGTGACGGCTCGTTGGACGAATTCCACTCTGCGGCTGTCGTCGGCGGTGGCGATTCCGTTCTCCGTGACGATCAGTTCACCCTTAAAATCTTCCGCTACGCGGCGGATGACATGTTCTAACGCCTCCGGGTAGAACTCGTAATTCATCTGCGTGACCTCGGCATTCTCCGGAATCGGGAGCTGACCGCCTGCGCCGATGACGGAGCGGGTATAATTCTGCACGCCGAGGAAATCGTCTCCTGCGATATATGGAAGGTAATGCGTAAATTCATCCGCCCATTCTTTTGCGGCAGCTTCCGTTCCTCCCTCCGCGGTCTGAATATCGTGGAGACTTAAGGTCAGTCCTACCTTGATATCCGGATACAGTTCTTTGATTGCGTGTCTTGCCGCTTCATGTGCGCGCATAATGATAAGATCGCCGTTTGGCGTGCGCATTGAAGTGAAATTCTCGACCTTTTCTACGCCGAAGATTTTCTTGTTCTCCTCTGCAGTCGCCTTTTCACCTTCCATCATTTTCGCAAGGTTGATGCCGACCTGCACCGTGCCGTCTGCGCTGTCTTTCTTTGCGGTCACGCCTTGCGCTGTCGCATTCTGCGCCGAAGCTGCAGCCTGTGCTGCCATCATCTGCTGCATATAGCGCTTTGCGATCGCCGCGACCTGAATCCCCATATTTGCTTCGTTGATCGTGCAGACATAGCGCAGTTCACTGCCGAGCGCGTCTATGATGTAGCGGACATAGCGTTCGAAATCAGCGACGGTGCTTTCGGCTTCCCAGCCGCCCTTTCCGATCAGCCACTTCGGGCTTGAAAAATGATGCAGCGTTACGACAGGCTCTATGCCGTATTTCTTACAGCAGCGGATGACGTCCCGGTAATGCGCCGTCTCCGCTTCGTCGAAGCTGCCTTCCTGCGGCTCGATTCTTGCCCATTCAATCGAGAAGCGGTAAGCGTTCATACCGGATTCGGCGAGAAGGCGGATATCTTCCTCGTAGCGATGGTAGTGGTCTACGGCGTCCAAAGACGGCTCGAGGTAACTGGTGTGCTCCATGTGCTCCAGCGCCCAGCAGTCGCTGTTTGTGTTATTTCCCTCTACCTGATGCGCTGCAGTCGCAGCCCCCAACATAAAATCAGATGTAAATTTCTCCATGATATATACCTCCTTTTTTCTTAACTATAACGTACAAAAAAGCAAAAGGAGTTCGAATATTCATGAATATGTTCATAAAATAATGATAAGTGAATTTTATAGATTAATTTTATAACACAAACATGAAAAAGTAAACCTGTGAAAACGAATTTCCAGATAGAATAAGAACAGAAAGAGCGCGGGAACAAATGGCAGTGAGCAAAAGGGAGGAGACCATATGTATTTTTGTAATCCGGTCAATATCAACTATCGTTACCAATTCAACAGAGATCCCCGAAAGGAAGGGCTTCAGATTGACAGGGAAGCGGCGGATCCGTCTATGATCTGTTACAAGGGAACCTATTATATTTTTGCATCTATGAATCTGAGCGTGTGGACGTCCCAGGATATGGTGCGCTGGACGGCGCACAGACTGCCGGAAAATCTGCCGCTTTATGATTATGCGCCGGACGCCCGGGTTATCGGGGAGTATGTCTATTTCTGCGCATCGAAGAGAGGGCAGAACTGCAACTATTACAGGACAAAGGATATTCTGAACGGACCCTACGAGGAGATAACCGGGACCTTCGACTTCTGGGATCCGAATTTGTTCTGTGATGATGACGGCAGGGTGTATTTCTATTGGGGCTGTTCCAATGCGACGCCGGTCTGGGGAGTAGAGCTTGACCTGGAGACAATGAAGCCTTTAGGAGAGCGGAAAGAGCTGATTGTCGGAGATGCTTATGTGCGTGGTTATGAGCGGATGGGCGAAGATAACAGTGAATTTCCCAAGACCGAAGAAGAGATCGAGCAGATGTATCAGGGGTTTCTCTTGAGCAAGGGTATGAAGGAAGAGCAGATTCCAAAAGAATATGTTTCTTTGATCAAGGGGATGTTTACCAGAAGGCCTTTTGTCGAGGGGGCATGGATGGATAAATATCAGGGGAAATATTATCTGCAGTATGCCTGTCCGGGAGCAGAGTACAATGTTTATGCGGACGGCGTATATGTCGGGGATTCCCCTTTGGGACCGTTTGCGCCGGCGGAAAATAACCCTTATTCCTATCATCCGGGCGGGTTTATGCCGGGCGCAGGACACGGCTCTACGATGTGGGATAAGCGGGGAAATCTATGGCATACGTCGACAATGCGCATCAGCGTCAATCATCAGTTCGAACGCCGTGTCGGAATCTGGCGTGCGGGTTTTGATGCGGACGGAGAATTGTTCTGTAACCAGCGCTACGGAGACTGGCCGATCCGGGTAGACGAGGAAGAGACGGATCCGTGGCGCGCGCCGGAGTGGTATCTGCTAAGTTACGGAAAGACGGTCACGGCGTCTTCTTTCTGTGAGGGAAGAGAGCCGGAATATGCAGTGGATGAGGATGCGAGGACATGGTGGCGCGCGGCGGGGGATGCGAGCGGAGAATGGCTCCTTTTAGACCTCGGAAAAGAATTTGATGTGCGTGCGGTACAGATTAATTTTGCCGACGATAAGATAGACATTCCTGTTCCGGGAGAAATCAGGGGGACGGATACACAGCCCCGCTACATAGAGGAAACAGATTATGTGACCCGCTGGAAGTTAGAGGGTTCTGTGGACGGGGAGCACTATTTTATGGTCGAAGACAAAAGTTCTGCGGACACAGACCTGCCGCATGACTTTATTGTACGGGAAGCGGGTATTCGGGTGCGGTTTCTGCGGCTTACTATTCTTGAAATACCCTATGCGCAGAAGCCATGCATTTCCGGCTTCCGGGTATTTGGAATCGGGGAAGGCGATGTGCCCGGAGTACCGGAATACACCGCAGTCCGCAGTGAGAATGAGCTCGACCTACAGATGGAGATTCGGGGAAAGGGAGCGGTCGGTTACAATATTCTGTGGGGGCACAGAGAGGATAAGCTCTATCACAGCTATGAGGTATACCGTAGCGCGGAAGCGATAGCGGCAGATGCAGGAGAGATTCTAAAGAAACGCATTGGGGCGCTGGTTAAGGGGCAGCAGTACTATGTGCGTGTAGACGCGTTCAATGAAAATGGAATCACGGAAGGACAGACGAAAAAAATATAAAATCTGGAGGAGAATTTTATGTCAAAAGAAGCGAAAAGACAAAATGAAATCGGGGATGTATCCTATCGCCGGGCAAAGACATGGCAGATTATTCTGTGCTCGTTTAATGCGGGAATCGGTATGAGTTTTTATGTTCTGTTAGGGTTGGCAAGCTATATTGCCAATGCAGGGTACGGGATAGCGACGGCAGTCGTGGGCGTGATCCTGACAGTTACCCGTATTTTCGACGGAATTACAGATCCGATTATTGCAATTATCATTGATAAGACGAACACAAAGTATGGAAAGATCCGAATCCTGATGGGAATCGGCTGGGCGCTTGAAGCGCTGGCGGTGCTTCTGATGTATTGTTGGGCGAGCGGCAAGGGCTTTGGCATTGTGACATTCGTGGCGCTCTACATGCTCTATGTTATCGGTTATACGCTCTGTAACGTGACGGGGCAGATTATGCCCCCGGTACTGACGAATGATCCGAAGCAGCGTCCGATGGTGGGCGTCTGGAATACGGTATTTAACTATCTCGTTCCGATGTTTTTAAATATCGTGCTGACGGTCATGCTGCTGCCGCGTTACGGAAATGAATACAATCTGGAAATGCTTGCCATGGCATGTATCGTCTGTGTAGGAGTCTCGGCATTTTCTTATCTCATGTGCTTCATCGGTGTGTCGGGATTCGACAAGCCGGAGAATTTTGGCAATATCAATACGGCGAATAAGGAGACGGTGCGGCTTAAGGATATGTGGGCTTTGTTAAAGTCCAACAAGGCGCTGCAGACCTTTATCGTTGCGGCGGCATCGGATAAGATCGCCAGTCAGACCGCGAGCCAGGCAATCGTCACAACGATGCTTTTTGGAATTATTATTGGAAATATGCAGATGGGAACCATCCTGCAGGTGGCGGGGATGCTTCCGTCCATCCTCTTTGCGGTCATCGGCGGAAAATATGCCGGAAAACACGGAAACCGGGAGACGATGGTGACATGGACTTATGTGGCAATGACGGTTGCAGCGGTGACTGTGGTACTGTTTATCTTCATTGATCCGACGTTGATTGCGACGGCGGTTCCTATGATGATCGGTTATGTGATTTTGTCCATTCTGCTGAACGGGGCGAAGATGTGTATCACCATGTCCAACAATGCCATGATGGCGGACATCATCGACTATGAATTGGATCGCAGCGGCAAATATCTTCCGGCGGCGGTGACGGCGACCTATAGCTTTGTGGACAAACTGGTGTCCTCCTTCAGTGCTGCGATCGCCACGGGGGCAGTGGCGTTGATCGGTTATACCACGACGATGCCGCAGCCTACGGATACATCGACGCCGCAGATCTTCTGGCTGACGATGACAATATACTTCGGTCTGCCGATCATCGGCTGGGTGTGTACGCTCTGCGCGATGCGTCACAGTCCGCTGTCTAAGGAGAAGATGGTCGAGGTGCAAAGGAGCATCAGCGAGAAAAAGAAGAGCGCGCGGGCGGAGTTCTTAAAGGATTATGAATAAGCGGGAGAAGGAGAGAATGCGATGAACCGGAAAACAATATTACTTGACACAGACTGGATGTATGTCCGGTCTGCCCTTACCGCAGACGAAGCGGCGCGGGCAGAAGGGGAGGCTGTTACGCTGCCCCATACATGGAATGCGATCGACGGTCAGGACGGTGGAAATGATTATTACAGAGGAACCTGCTGGTATATCCGCAGGCTGCAGAGTCCAAAGCTTGAGCAGGGAGAGAGGGCATATCTGGAATTTGACGGCGCGGCAATGACGGCGGAGGTCTATCTGAACGGAGAGAAGCTTGCACGGCACGAGGGCGGATATGCTGCGTTTCGCGTAGATATTACGGATTGTGTAAAAGAGGAAAATGTACTGGCTGTATCTGTGGATAATTCCAGTAATGACCGGGTATATCCGCAGTCGGCAGATTTTACTTTCTACGGCGGATTGTATCGTGATGTGAAGCTTATTGTAGTTCCGGAGGCACATTTCGCAATGGATTACTGCGGCACAAAGGGAATAAAAGTGACTCCGAAGGTGACGCTTCGGGAAAATACCAAAGAGGAAGCGGCGGGACATGGCAGAACGGCTGACGCAAGGAAAGGCGACGCGGTCGTGACAGTGGAGGTCTGGGTCAGTGGACCGGCGGAGAATGTAAAGCTTACGGTGGCAGGACAGACAAAAAATGCCGTGCTGGAGGATGGTTACGGGAAAGCGGAATTTGCGATAGCGGATGTGCATCTCTGGGACGGTGTGAACGATCCGTATCTCTACATCGCACGCGCGGAACTTGAAAGCGGCGATGCCATAGAGACGCGCTTCGGCTGTCGGAACTTTGCAATCGATCCGCAGACGGGCTTTCTGTTGAACGGGCGCTCCTATCCGCTGCGGGGCGTCAGTCGTCATCAGGACCGCAAGGGAGTGGGCAATGCCCTCACGGTGGAAATGCATCGCGAGGATATGAAGACTGTAAAGGAGATCGGGGCAAATACACTGCGGCTTGCCCATTACCAGCATGCGCAGGAATTTTATGACCTGTGTGATGAGGAAGGAATTATTGTGTGGGCGGAGATTCCATACATTACGATGCATATGAAAAACGGAAGGGAGAATACCCTCTCCCAGATGGAAGAACTGATCGTGCAGAATTATAACCATCCGTGTATCGTGGTGTGGGGACTTTCCAATGAGATTACGGCGGCAAGCGCAGTGGACGGGGATTTATTGGAAAATCACCGTCTGCTGAATGATTTATGCCATCGGCTGGATGTTACCCGTCTTACTACGATGGCAAACGTGTTCATGCTGGAAACTGACAGTCCGATTCTGGAGATTCCGGATGTGAACAGCTACAACCTGTATTTTGGATGGTATCTGGGAGAACTGGAGCAGAATGATCAGTTTTTTGACGAGTATCATGCGAAATATCCCGACAGGTGCATCGGCTTTTCAGAGTACGGTGCGGATGCGAATCCGCAGTATCAGGCGATGAATCCGGAGCGTGGCGATTATACGGAGAGCTATCAGACGGTATACCATGAGCACATTCTTGGAATGATTGAGGATCGTCCGTGGCTTTGGGCAACCTATGTGTGGAATCTGTTCGATTTTGCTGCTGACGGAAGGGATGAAGGCGGAAAGCACGGAGAAAACCAGAAGGGGCTGGTGACCTTTGACAGGAAGATGAAGAAAGACGCCTTTTATCTGTATAAGGCACACTGGAATAAGAAGGATGCTTTTGTGCATATCTGCGGAAGCCGCCGCGCAGACCGCACGGAGGAAATCACAGAGATTAAAGTATATTCCAATCAACCGGAAATAACGCTTTTTGTGGATGGAAAGGAATTTGAGACAAAGCAGGGAAAATATGTATTCCGTTTTAGGGTGCCGATTTGCGGGGAGCATCAGATTGAAGCAAGGATTGCTGTGAAAGGGGCTTCCGACAGTCTGGCGTTGGGGAGTGACAGCGGACGGACTGTGGCAGAAGAAGTGAGGCAGCCCGCAGGAGACGGCGTGACGGAAATCTTTGTGCGCAAGGTGCAGGAGGAGAACTCAGATTATATTTACAACAAACAGGGAGATGTGGTTAACTGGTTTGATAAAGAGGATTTTAACCCGGACTGTTATTCTGTTTCTGATACTATGGCAGAATTGGCGCAGAGCCAGGAGGCGAACGCGTTGGTACAGAAGCTGATGGCAAATGCGGTGGCAGCCAGAGGCGATGTGGCGGACAGTGTGAAAGACAATCCCGCATTGCAGAGGATGATGGGTCGCATGACCTTACAGAGCTTATTAAAACAGGCGGGAGAGGCGGTTTCCGCAGAACAGATTCAGGCGCTTAACAGTGCATTGCAGAAAATAAAAAAGACAAAAGCATAGAGCAGGAAATGAGTTGGAAGGGAGGTGCAAAAATGCCGGTAAAAGCAGTACAGCAGATCATGTTGGGAACTGTGACAGGAACGGAGAAAAAGGCGGCGGAAACACTGCGCGCGGTAAAGAATGCAGGCTATGAAGGAATTGAACTGAACGGGTTCATGATCAAGCCGACGCCGTTTATCGTCCGCGTGATGACGAAACTGGCAGGAATGCCGGTCGGGAAAGGCGGCGGATTGGATTGGGAGGCATTGGTAAAAGCGGCGGGGCTGTCCGTTGTCAGTGTCCATGAAGACCTTGGAAGCATCAGGCGCGACCCCGACGGGATTCTTGCGGAGGCAAAGCGGTTTTGCACAGAATACATTGTAGTCACCGGAATGTACCGTTTTGACTATTCCGACCGGGCGGCAGTGGCGAAACTGGCGCACGATCTGAACGAGGCAGGCAGGCGGTTAAAGGAAGGGGGAGTAAAGCTTCTCTATCACAATCACAACTGTGAGTTCCGCAAGGTGGAGCAGGAGAAAACGGCATACCAGATGCTTTTGGAAGAGACAGACCCGGAATATGTGAACTTTGAATTGGATTCTTACTGGCCCACGGAGGCGGGGGTGGATGCACTTGCGCTTATGAAGCAGCTTGGAGAGCGGATGAAGCTTTATCATATCAATGACCGTGGTACAAGGATAAGCGGCGCGTCTATGACGCCGATTTTACAGTCCGACAGTATGGAACTGGGATATGGCAACATGAATCTGACCGCTATGGTGGAGCAGGCGAAGGCGAACGGCGTGGACGCCGTCATTCTGGAGAGTCATAAGAACTGGGCGGATAAATCCCCGATAAAGTCGCTGGAGCTTTCGGCGGAATTTATGAACCGTTATGTGTAAATGCCGCATGCTGATTTAGCGGAAGAGAGAAGGGCGATTTAGGACGGGGCGGCGGCAGGAAAGGAACATCGTATGAGAGCAATCAATTTAAAAACGGAGCATTTGAATAATCCAATCGGAATCGATATTACAACTCCTTATTTGTCGTGGAACTGTGCGGACAGCAGGAAGCAGACTGCCTACGAGATCGAAGCAGAAAGTGACGGGGACTGCTTCTGGAACAGCGGAAAGGTTCTGACAGATCAAATGAACGCTATTATGGGGAAGCCGGCGGAAAGCAGACAGAAGATCGAGTGGAAGGTGCGCCTGTGGGATGAAAACGGCAGCGTGGGAGAATGGAGCGAGCCTGCCGTCTTTGAGATCGGAATCGTGGACAAGTCGCTTTTTTGTGCGAAATGGATCAACCCGGAACTGACCATAGACCCGCAGGCACATAAGCCTGCAAGCTATCTGCGGACGGCGTTTGAAACGAAAGGAGGGAAATGCGCAAGGCTATATATTACCTGTCACGGGCTGTATGAAGCTTATCTGAACGGCAAGAGAGCAGGCGATTTTGTCCTGGCGCCGGGCAGCTATGATTATGACAAAAGAATCGCATACCAGACTTATGATGTGACGGAACTGATAAAAGAGGGAAAAAATGAGGTTTCCGTGATTCTGGGCGACGGATGGTACAGAAGCGTTTCGGGCGTGGATGGAAACCGGAATCTTTATGGCGAAGATGTGGCGCTGTTTTTTCAACTGGAAGTGGATGGCGAGGTCGTATGTATTTCCGATGAGAACTGGCAGGCGTCCCAGTCCGGTCCGATCCGCGAAAACGATATGCAGCAGGGGGAAATAATCGACGCCCGGATGGAGGAAATCACGGATTATCATGCGGTGAAGATAGAAGATTTCGGTGTAGAGAAACTCGTATGTTCCAACTGTATGCCGATTGCCGAGATGGAACGGTTTGAAGGGAAGATCATGAAAACGCCGAACGGTGAGAATGTGATCGACTACGGGCAGAATCTGGCGGGTTATGTGGAATTTACTGTATTTGCGCATGCAGGAGAGAAGTTGATATTGACGCACGGGGAAACGTTGGACGAAAACGGAAATTTTACGCAGGAAAATTTTCAGGATCGGAAACGCCACAAAGAGGGCGGCACGAAGCAAGAGGTAACTTATGTTTGTAAGGAAGGTGAAAATCATTACAAGACAAAGTTTTCGATCTGGGGCTTCCGCTATGCAAAGATAGAGGGTGACGTCGATCTTAAAAATGCGAAATTCACGTCGATTGCGGTCTATTCCAAAATGGAGCAGACAGGGAGCTTTATATGCTCGAATGAGGATGTGAATAAGCTTGTGCAGAACAGTATCTGGAGCCAGAAATCGAATTTCTGCGATGTACCGACGGACTGCCCGACCAGGGAGAGGGCGGCGTGGACGGGGGATATGGGCGTCTTTGCCGATACGGGAATTTATCTGGAGGACTGCTACCCAGTGATCCGCAAGTGGCTGGGGGAGTGCCGCCTTGCCCAGTATGAGGACGGAAAAATCGCGAATATCGCACCGCGCAACAATGAGTCTGGTTTCTTCTCGAAGCTTCTGGCGGGTTCCGTCGGGTGGGGAGACGCGTGCATTATCGTTCCGTATGTATTGTATCAGAGATATCAGGATAAGCGCATTCTGGAAGAAAATTATGAGATGATGCAAAAATGGTACGCATTTTTGGAAAGCCGAGCAAAGCAAAAACCAATGAATCCGATCAAACGGTTGAAGCGAAATCCATATCGGCGTTATACGATCGAGAAGGGAATTGACTACGGCGAATGGTGCGAGCCGGATGTGGAGAGCACTTCTGCGATGCGCACTCCGCAGGGAAAGGTGGCGACCGCTTATTTTGCGAGGTCAGGAAAGATGCTTTCGGAAATCGCAGAAATTCTCGGGAGGCATGAAGATGCGAAAGCGTTTGCGAAGACCGCAGAGGGCGCAAGGAAAGCATTTCGGCACATTGCCGTGAGTGAAGGAAGAATTGCATCGGACAGACAGGCGGAATATATCCGTGCGATTACGTTTGATCTTCTGGAGGAAGAGGAGAAGAAGCAGGCGGCGCAAGATCTGAATCAACTGGTCAAAGATAAGGATTATCATCTGAATACAGGCTTTCTGTCTACACCGTTGCTCTGTAAGGTCCTGGCTGACTACGGCTATACGGAAACGGCGTACCGCGTCCTGCTGCAGGATACAATGCCGGGCTGGCTGTATCAGGTGAAAAAGGGAGCGACTACCATATGGGAGAACTGGGATGGAATCAACGAGAAGGGGGAACCGTCCGCGTCGCTCAATCACTATTCCAAAGGCGCCATTACAGGCTGGCTTTTTGAAGGCGTCTGCGGAATCCGTGTGGAAAGCGGGAGAATTACGATTCACCCGCAGCCGTATCAGGCGTTGAAATATGCAAGGGCTGTGTATCAGTCGCCGCTCGGAGAGATTGTGAGCGGCTGGAAATACGACGGAGATACGATAATCTATGAAATACAGATTCCCGCGAATGCCGAAGCGGATATTCTGCTGCCGGACGGGAGAGTGGAAAAAGTTTCTGCTGGAAGCTATCGGTTTTAAAGAGGGTATCGGAGGCGTACAAAAATATAGTGCGCAAATAAAGGAACTATGACATAATGTTGTCATAGTTCTTTTGTTATGCTGAATGGCGAAAGGAGGACACATGAAGATTGACCGGCTTATGGCTGTCACCATTTATCTGCTGAATCATGGGAAAACGTCCGCGCAGAAGCTGGCGGAGCATTTTGAGGTCTCACCGCGCACCATCATGCGCGATATGGAGGCTCTGGGGCAGGCGGGAATCCCGATCGTATCGACCTGCGGTGCGGAGGGCGGCTATGAGATTTTAGACACTTATGTCATGGAAAAGCAGGCGGCGAACCATGAGGATTTCCATTTTATTGCGGCGGCGTTAAAGAGCCTTGCGAGCGCCTACGCCAATAAAGGGATTGAACGCACGCTCGATAAGGTTGCGGCGCTCGCGGATGTTCCTCCGGGAATCGTCAGCGTGGATTTTAGCGTGGCGGGAGAAAAGCACGAAATCAATGCGGCGGTACAGTTATTGGAGCGGGCAATCAGACAAAAGAAACAGGTGCAATTTACATACACGAACCAGCAGGACGAGACGAAGGAACGGCTGGTGGAACCCGCGGGGCTTATTTACAAATGGTATGGCTGGTATCTGATCGGATATTATGAGAAATATCAGACCTACTGTATGTTCAAGCTTGTCCGCATGGAACAGATCGTGATTACGGATTTGGACTGCACGAAGGAGCATTCTTCGTGGGAGGAGCACATTGGGGAAAAGAATGCAGAAAAGCTGATTACGGTAAGACTTTTGGGGAAACAGAAGGTAAAGGCAAAGTGCAAAGAATACTTGAACGGTGAGATGATAAAGGAATACGAAAACGGCGACTTTGAATACTGTTTTACCGTGCCGGAGGGGGAGACATTCTGGTATGGATTTCTGTTATCCCTTGGAAGCGACGTAAGAATATTAGAACCGACGCGTCTGGTTGAGCGTATGTTAAAAACCTGTAACATGTTTATTGAAGAATACAGTGAGAAAGATTGAAAAATCATATATCAGAATTTTTCAACCCACAAAAGCGTGCATATTAAGGAGGTAAAAATGAGTAACGTATATGAGACATGTCCGACACTGGAGAATGAAAACTATAAGCTTCGTCTGGTAGAGGAGGGCGACGCAGAGGATTTGCAGAAGGTTTACGGAGATAAGTTTGCACTGCCATTTTTCAACAGCGATAACTGCCATGGAGACAACTTCTATAATCCTACAGTAGAGGGGATGCGGGAGGCAATCCGGTATTGGCGCATAGCGTATGAGAACAGAGAATTTGTGCGGTTTTCGATTATCAGGAAGGACAGCGATACGGCAATTGGGACAATCGAACTTTTCCGCCGCATGGCGGACGATTTCTTTCATGACTGCGGGATCTTAAGGCTGGACGTGGGAAGCGCATATGAGAGGAAGGAGGTTCTAAGCGAAATTCTTTCGATTATCACAGAGCCTGCCTATGCGCTTTTTGAATGCAGAATGATCGCGACAAAAGCGCCGATCTATGCGGTGGAGCGGATCGCGGCGTTAAAGGAGACGGGATTCGAAAAATCCCCGGAGAAGGTCGTGGGGCATGACGGAACAGTGTATAGGGATTATTGGTGCATCTTTGCAGGATAGGGGGAAAGGTGATATGATAGAAAAAGCCGGGATTAAGGACGCGCCGATAATCGCACAGATGGCATTAAAAATGTGGACGAGTCATACAATAGACGAGATGGTGAAAGATTTCGAGAACATCATAGGGCAGGAAGAGAGCGTGGTATTTCTGCTTACTGTGGAGCAGCGGGCGGTAGGTTTCGCACAGTGCCAGTTACGACACGACTATGTGGAAGGAACGAAAAGCAGTCCCGTCGGTTATCTGGAAGGAATATTTGTGGAGCAGGAAGTTCGACATAAGGGCTATGCGAAAGAACTGCTGGCAAAATGCGAGGAATGGGCGAAAGAAAAAGGCTGCATGGAATTTGCGAGCGATTGTGAATTGGATAATGCGGGGAGTCTGGATTTCCACTTAAAAACGGGTTTTTCAGAGGTGAACCGGATTATTTGCTTCATAAAGCAACTGTAAACGTGGCAAAGGCGGCAGAAGAGACAGGGGAGGGAAACAGAATGGTGAATGAAGATTTATATGCTCCGATAAGAGAAAAATATCAAAGTCTGCAAAACGTATTAGAGGGTGAGGATTTGCAGAGTATAATCGGGCTTGCATTGGAAGTGCATGCTATGGTTCATCCGGGGATCGCATCGGGGCTGGTTACAAAAACGATTTCAGATTATGTGCTCGATTACATGCTGCAAAGTAATCATAAGGAAAAGCTTGTTCCAAGGATGGATTGTGAAATTGATTTAGACTGGGCGGGAACGGATGCGGTTCCTGTGTGCTGGCAATTCTGGCATACATATAGAATTGAAGATCTGGTTTCCAATATTCTTATTGCGGATAAAAGCCAGATTTTTAATGAGGAATGGAGAAAAAAGATACATTCTCCCATTTCTGATACAGGGAATGCCTTAAAGGATGAGGAAGCCGTTTCCTTTGGAAAAATGATTGATGTAAAAGTCCTGAAAGAGTATATGATTGAGGTCAGCAAAAATACAAGAGAAATCCTTCGCAGTCTTACGATTGATAAATTAAAGCAGAAACCGACGAAAGAACAGCTTGGGCGTATAGTGGATGAAGGGGGTCTGACTTCTGAGAAGCAATCGATATGGCTGCTTGACTATTGGGGAGGATTAACTGTATCGGGAATGATTCTTACGCCGCTTACAGATCATCACATGATGCATTTGCCGCCATGCCTCGACCATTTGCCGATTTTGGAAGAATAATTTAAGTTGGCGGATGCGGTGTTCGAAAATACATGCGACTGGTCAAATAGTGCGTTATAGAAAGGGCTGCAAAGGTAGAAGAGGATGATAAGAGAAGTCGGTGAAAAGGATTTGCATGATTTGTTACAGCTTTACATGCAGTTACACGATAACCCGAAGCCGGAATTTACAAAGGAATTGTCAGAACTGTGGGAGAGCATTCTGGAGGATAAGAACCATCACATCATTGTGGCGGAGGAGGAAGGGAGGATTGTCTCTTCCTGTGTCTGTGTCATCATCCCAAACCTTACCCGCAGTCAGCGCCCGTATGCGTTTGTGGAAAATGTGATTACGGATGAAGCATACCGCAGGAAGGGATTGGCAAGAGCCTGCCTTGACTATGCGAAGGGGCTCGCGGAGAAGGAAAACTGCTATAAGATGATGCTGCTTACCGGCTCAAGGGAGGAGGGCACGCTTCGCTTTTATGAGCGGGCGGGTTATAACAGAAACGATAAGACGGCGTTTATTCAGTGGTTATAGATTTGAAAGCTGCAGAAGCTTTTTAAAACTTTGGCAGAGAGGTAAAGGGAGAATCAAGGGAGTTATGAAAAAGAAGAAAAATGTCGGAATGGCTTTTTTGATGGCAGTATTAGTGGCAGGAACTATACTGGGAGCCTGTGCATCGCCGGACGAGCCGTCTGTGGAGACGATGGAGGATGGCAGTTCGGAACTGCCGGAGGAAAGCACCGAAGGGCAGACGGGCGAGGGCGTGCCGGAGGAAGAAGCGCCGGACAAAGGGCAGGCGACGGAAGAAATATCGGACGAAGGGCAGGCGTTGTCGACCGAAGAACAGGCGTTAAATAAAGAAAACACGGAAGCCGCGCAGGGGAAGGAGACGTTTAGAAACGAGTGGAAAGCGAACCATCAAAAGGTCAGAGGAATCTATGTGACCGGACCGATGGCAGGAAGCGCCGCTATGGACAACCTTATCACCCTTGTGGATGAGACGGAGCTTAACGCCATGGTCATTGATGTAAAAAATGATGACGGTAATATCACTTACAAGATGAATCTGGATAGTGCCAGGGAGACAGGCGCCTGCGTGAATTATATTTCCGATATGGAAGGGCTGATGGCGAAGTTAAAGGAACATCACATATACACGATTGCACGGGTTGTATGTTTTAAAGACCCTTATCTTGCCGCGGCAAAAGCGGAGCTGGCGTTAAAAAAGCCGGATGGAACTTCGGTTACGGATGCTAACGGTCTGGCGTTTGTAAACCCTTATTGTGAGGAGACGTGGGAGTATATTGTGGATGTGGCGATTGCTGCCTCTGAATTGGGCTTTGACGAGATTCAATTTGATTATGTCCGGTTCCCGATCGGCGCAGATGCGGATGCCGCGGATTACGGAGTGGATTTGAATACATATACGAAGGAACAGGCGATTACGGGATTTCTCTCTTATGCCGCAGAGCGGTTCGGGGAGGAAAATATTGTGTTCGGGGCGGATGTATTCGGAACGATCATCGGAAGTGAAACGGATGTGGAGCGTGTGGGGCAGAATTACCGGGCGCTGGGAGAAACCGTGGATGTGCTAAGTCCGATGGTGTATCCTTCTCATTATGCAAATGGCGTATTCGGGCTGGATGTGCCGGACGCGCACCCCTATGAGACAGTGTTGGCGGCATTGCAGGGCTCCGGCAAAGAGTTGGAGACGATCGGTGAAGCGGACAGGGCGGTGGTACGCCCATGGTTACAGAGTTTTACGGCAACCTGGGTCGATGGGCATATCCCCTATGAAGGGGAGGAAATTCGGCAGCAGATACAAGCGGTGTACGACGCCGGATATGAGGAATGGATTTTGTGGAACGCATCGAACCGTTATTCGGCGGAAGGACTTGAAGACGGGGAGCCGGAAACGGAACAGCAGGATAAAAATTTGGAAAACACGGATGCATCTGAAACAGCGTATTCGGACAAGAGTATTTGAACAGAAGAAAAAGAGGCGGCCGCCCGAAATTGTTTTCATCGGTGCGACCGCCTCTTTTTGCGGCAATGCAGCTATGTATTTACTGTAACCACTTATTTGTTGCTTCTTCTCCAGATGTTCATCTTCTCGGCTTCCTTAATCAGCTCATCGCGGAAATCAGGGTGCGCAACCGAAATCAAAGCCTCCGCTCTCTGCCATGCGGATAAGCCCTTTAAGTTGACCTTACCATACTCCGTAACAACATAGTGCGTGTTCGGACGCGCGTCTGTAACGATAGATCCGTTGGCGAGCGTCGGACGAATACGAGACTGTAACGTGCCGTCCTTCGTCTTGAACGTGGAGGACAGGCAGATGAAGCTCTTACCGCCGTTAGAGAGGTAAGCGCCGAGCACGAAGTCGAGCTGTCCGCCTGCGCCGCTGATCTGCTTAGTGCCCGCAGACTCTGCGTTTACCTGACCGAAAAGGTCGATGTCTACGGCGTTGTTGATGGAAATAAAGTTATCCAGCGCGGAGATAGAGCGGATGTCGTTGGTGTAATCGACAGGCGCGCTCATAAGCTCCGGGTTGTCGTCAAGATAATCGTACATTTTCTTGGTTCCCGCGCCGAATGCGTAGGTCTGGCGATAACGGTCGATATTCTTCTTCGATCCGTTGATCTTGCCGGCTTTTGCGATATCAACGAAAGCATCCACATACATTTCCGTGTGAACGCCGAGATCCTTTAAGTCGGACTCAGCAATCAGGGAACCGACAGCGTTCGGCATACCGCCGATACCGAGCTGTAAGCAGGCGCCGTTCGGAATCTCGTCAACGATCAACTTTGCGACAGCCTTGTCGACATCGGTGGCAGGACCGCCTGCACCAAGTTCGCCGATCGGCGGATTCTCGCCCTCTACGATGTAGGTGACATCGGAAATATGTACGCCGCATTCCGTACCGCCGAGGCAGCGCGGCATATTTTCATTGACTTCCACGATAATGTGCTTTGCTGTCTCGCACATAGCGCCAAGATGGGAGGCACTTGGACCAAAGTTGAAGTAGCCGTGCGCGTCCATCGGTGCGACCTGGAACATTGCGACATCGTCCGGGCAGTCTAAGTCGCGGTAATAGCGCGGAAGCTCGGAATAACGTATCGGCGCATAGTAAGCGCAGCCGCGGCTTACAAGCTTGCGCTCGATGCCAGACATATGCCAGGAGTTCCAGCAGAAATGCTCACCTGCATCCTCACGCTCAAAAACTGCCAGAGGCTTCATCAGGATACCGCCGCGCAGCTTTACATCCTTCAATTCATCGGTGCGCTTTGCGAGCGCCTTATCCAGTGCATCGACAGTATTCGAGCACCAGCCGAAATCAACCCAGTCCCCGGATTTGATGAGCTTTACCGCTTCATCTGCGGAGACGAGCTTCTGTTTGTATTCCTCTTTGAAATTCATCGCAAATACCTCCCACGTAAAAGATTGTTAAAAATTTACCATAGTTTCATCCTATCACTTTATCGAGTATTTTACAAGCCCCGGAAGCGGAAAGTACAGGCTTATTTTAGAGTGTACTGCATCATTTCGTAATGCAGCGTGCAGCCCTCGGTAATCTCTGCTGGAAGCAGCGCCCTTGCGACAAGCTTTGGCTCCTCGTCCGGCAGATCGGTACGGCGCAGATGCGCGTAGTCGCCGTCGATTTTTTCTACAATGTAATCACAGGTAAGCATAATGTTCCTCCTTGGAAATTTACTCTAAAAAGATTATACGTTTCCAGCGACTTGATGTAAAGGTGTGTTGTGTTCTTCGGATGTTTTTGATAAAATTTTTCTCAGGGAGGGCAGTATATGAAAAAGAAATTCGGAAAATTTTTTTGCACATTTATGCTTTGTCTGGCATGGACAATGCCCGTGGCTGCGGATACCGGTCCCAAGCCGTCGGTCGTGATCGATTTCGAGGGAGTGGAGGATGAGACTTACTATGTGACGCTTCTTTCGAAGGATGAGTTTTTAGGTCCCTACAGCTTTGCGACGGAAGAGGATGTGCCGGATGGAGAGGCGCCGGAGGATGTGGCGTTTCGAAGGTTCTGTGAATATGAGGATGCGGACGGCTATCGTTTTCTGCAATATATGGATGAGTGTTCGGAGACGAATCAGTTTGAGTGGGGGTACTATCCGCCGGAAGAGTTCAAGATTCTTGTTTATTTCCCGGAGGGGGACAGGCTGCTTACGGATGGCAGGACATATAGCTGTTACGCTTTTGACAGCTATTACACGGTAAATATTAACGGGGATGAAATGTCAGTTGAAAAGACGGATACGTCTCAGATGCGGAGAGAAAATTACGTTAAGTTTGGAATAAAGTTTTTCATTCGTCTTCTGGTGACATTGGCGCTTGAACTGGGAATTGCCGCGGCGTTTGGATTCCGCGAAAAGAAACAGCTTGGCTGTATCGCGATCGTGAACATTCTGACGCAGCTTGTGCTTAACTATATGATTTATTGGATTTTAGAGCCGATGGGGTCGATGGCATATGTCCTTTTCTATGTGCCGGTTGAAATTCTGATTCTCATTTTTGAGGCGGCGATTTATTGCTTGCTGCTGAACCGGCTTGGGGAAACGAAGAAGTCTGTTGGGAGAATTGTGGGCTATGCGGTTGCTGCAAACGTGGCGTCTTTTGTTATAGGGTCTGTCGTGGCGATTGGAATTGCATTGTGGCTGCCGACACAAATTTACTTTTGGGAATTATAAAAAGGATATCATATGGAATCTTCCATCACAGGTCTGATTCCATATGATATCCTTTCGCTTATTCCTCTGGCATCCGCCAATTTCTCGAAGCCTCACGGTATTTGTCGAGCATTACCTCGTATTGAATGATGAGCGCCGTGTTGGACGGCACCTTCGCTTTTTCGTCCGCGAGAAGCATCTCGTAGCATTCGGTGAGTCCGAGCAGCGGCAGGTCGCCGCTGGTGTGGATGTCTAAGATACTCTCCGTCTCATAGGCGGCGTTGTAGTACCAGAGCACGGCCTCCTCATAATCGCGCTGCGCGGCAAAGTACGTGCCGAGTTCGTAGCAGATTTCAGCGCAGGGAGTAGTCAGCATATCCTTCATTGTCAGCTTAAAAAATTCGTTCTTGTTGTCTTCGAGGCGGTAGACCCTTGCGAGCACGCAGGACGCTTCTTTTCTCGCGTCATCGGAGAGCTCGTTCTCCAGAATCATGCGAAAAATCGGCTTTGCGTCCATGAAATCTTTCTTGTCCCCTGTCTTTAACAGCTCTTTTGCATACATGGTGCGGATCTTCGGTGAGAACTGTCCGTCATGTTCAAACGCTTTAATAAAAATGGAAAAATCGCGCTTGCTGTGCAGGGACTGCGGGCGGTGCAGAATCTCGATATCGCTGTCGAAAATCACCGGATTTAAGCGGACAGTCTCGTGAATCGGATCGACCCAGGTGAAAGTGCGCAGACGCTTAAAAAGCTTCGGCCGGTATTCCTTCTGCGCATTCAGTACCGTGTCAAATTCCGTCTCCGTCACGTATTTCATCTGCACGATCTCAAGCTCAGGAAGCAGGGCGGACTTTAAGCGGAGAAACCGCTCGCGGTTGACGTCATCTAAAATCTCATCCGCGTCTGCGGTATAGATGTATTCCATCGTCGCCTTGGAAAATGAAAAATTCCGTGCGGCGGAAAAATCGCTCGTCCACTTGAAATCGTAGATTTTGTTGGTGTATTTTGCCGCAAGCTCCTTCGTGCGGTCAGTCGATCCGGTATCGACGATGATGATTTCGTCCATAAGATCCGCGATGCTGTCAAGACACCGGGTAAGAACAGCCTCTTCGTTTTTTACAATCATGCATAAGCTGATAGTTGCCATAAGCTTCTCCTTTGCGGGAGCGTTGGAAAAGCGTGTCGCAGCGTTCCAACGCTTAAAAATAGATACTACAGTTAGTATACCGCACGAACGGGGGTCTGGCAAATAGGAAATGTCTGCGACGCGGCGAAAATATATTTCCCATGGAAAGCAGGGCGTTTCTGTGCTAAAATGTACGCGGTGGCAGTGCGTGGAAACCACTTATGGAGGGAAAATATGAGTGCAGTTGTGACATTGAAAAAAGGTGAAGGACGTACCATCAAGGCGGGTGGTATGTGGATTTATGATAATGAAATCGATACGGTCATGGGAGATTTTGACGACGGCGATATCGTGATCGTCCGGGACTTCGACGGCTATCCGATGGGAAAGGGCTTCATCAACCGCCATTCTAAGATTCGCATCCGGCTGATGACGCGTCATGTGGAGCAGGAAATCGACGATGCATTCCTGCTCGGCAGGGTGCGGGATGCATGGGAGTACCGGAAAAAGACCGTGGATGTAAGCAGTTGCCGCGTGATATTCGGGGAAGCGGATTTTCTGCCAGGAATTGTGGTGGACAAATTTGCGGATGTGCTGGTTGTGGAATCGCTGGCGCTCGGAATCGACCGCTTCAAACTTACGATCATCGAGAGCCTTAAAAAGCTTATGGCAAAGGACGGCATCACCATCCGCGGTGTCTATGAGCGCAGCGACGCGAAGGTGCGTCTGAATGAGGGAATGGAGCGGGTCAAGGGTTTTATCGGCGAGGAGTTCGATACGAAGGTTCCGATCGTGGAGAATGGCGTCAAATACATCGTTGACGTAAAGGACGGGCAGAAGACAGGATTTTTCCTTGACCAGAAATACAACCGTCTGGCAATACAGAAGCTCTGCAAGGGAGCGCGTGTGTTGGACTGCTTTACGCACACGGGTTCGTTTGCGCTCAACGCGGGAATCGCAGGCGCATCGGAGGTGCTCGGTGTGGATGCGTCGGAGCTTGCGGTGCAGCAGGCGCGGGAAAATGCAGCGTTAAACGGGCTTTCTGACATCGTGCATTTTCAGTGTGAGGACGTCTTTGAACTGCTTCCCGAACTCGAGCGCGCCGGGGAAAAGTTTGACGTCGTGATCTTAGACCCTCCGGCATTTACGAAGTCGCGCAGCTCGATTAAGAATGCGGTGAAGGGCTACCGTGAGATCAATCTCCGCGGGATGAAGCTGGTGAAAAACGGAGGTTATCTGGCGACCTGTTCCTGCTCACATTTTATGGATTATGAGCTTTTCACCAAGACGATTCATCAGGCGGCGCAGAATGTCCATAAGAGGCTCAGACAGGTGGAATACCGCACACAGGCGGCAGATCACCCGATTTTGTGGTCGGCGGATGAGAGTTATTACTTGAAGTTTTATATTTTTCAGGTGGTGGACGAGCGATGATATAGCCATGAATAGCTAAGGGGATAAATAAGATGTTTGGAAAAATAAATTTTCACGATGAATTTTACATGAAATTAAAGACACTGGTACTTCCGATCACCATACAGCAGTTCATGCTGGCATTGGTGAGCGCCACAGATGCAGTCATGCTTGGGGCAGTCAGCCAGACTGCCTTGTCTGCGGTTTCTCTGGCTGGGCAGATACAATTTGTGCTGAATCTGTTCATCAGCGGTATTTCTGCGGGCTGCGGTATTATGGCGGCGCAGTACTGGGGAAAAGGGGATGCGGATTCTATCGAAGCAGTCATTCCGATCGCGCTGCGCACGAATCTTATTTTCAGCGGAATCTTTACGTTGGCGGCCGCCATCGCACCGGAAATGCTGATGCGGATTTTTACCAATGAGGCGGCGCTCGTCACAAGCGGAGCGGAATATCTTCGGGCAGTAGCCTTTTCTTACCTGCTTTGCGGAATTTCGCAGATTTATCTGATTCTGCTCAAAAATACGGGGCATGCAGCCGTCTCCTCAAGAATCAGTTCTACCGCGGTGGTCTTAAATATTATTTTGAATGCGGTCCTGATTTTTGGATTGTTTGGCTTCCCGGCGTTAGGCATTGCCGGGGCGGCGTACGCAACGGTAACTGCGCGGCTCGTGGAACTGATCTGGAGTTACATCGAGACAAAACGGCCGTCGCGCGTGCGCGTCATCTGGAAGAAAATGTTTTGCAGGGCGGACCGGGTACTCTCAAAGGATTTCTGGCGCTATACAACGCCGGTACTGGGGGCGGCTCTGGTATGGGGAATCGCATATGTGTCTTACTCCGTGATCATGGGGCATATGGGCAGTGATGCGGTGGCGGCAAATTCCATCACTACTATTGCCAAAAATATGCTGTCCTGTCTGATACGCGGCGTCAGCGGCGGCGCCGGCGTGCTGATCGGTAATCTGCTCGGCGCGGGGGAATTGGAAAAAGCGAAGGTGTATGGAAGCAGGCTGACCCATATGGCAATTGCGGTAGGCGTCGCTACCGGGGGAATGCTGATGCTGATATCTCCGCTGATCGTGAAATTTGCGCCGTTAAGCGAGACGGCGGCGCATTATCTGCAGTATATGCTGCTGTTCTGCGGCTTTAATATTATGGCGCAGTCCGTAAATACAACGGTTCTGGATGGTATTTTCTGCGCCGGCGGTGATTCCAAATTTGATATGAAAGGGAATCTGGGAGCGATGTGGTGCTTCTCTGTGCCGTTTGGATTTCTGGCGGCGTTCGTTCTGAAATTTCCGGTGATGGTGGTGTACGGTATCGTCAATCTGGATGAGATCGTAAAGCTTCCGGCAGTTTATCTGCATTATAAGAAATATATCTGGGTGAGAAATATTACGCGGCAGGAAGCCAAGGAGTGAGCAGGGAAATGTCATGCGACCGACGGGCAATAAAGTTCAGAAGATGGAACCAAGGGAAAGGATTGTAATGGAAAAACAGGGCGGAAAGCGCAATAAAAAGGATAATATAAGAGCGGATCAGGCAGCAGGAGCAGAAAATACAAGGCGTAAGGTCAGAAAAACGGATGAAAAACGGACGACGGACGCCTGTCCCTATGCGAAAAAATGCGGGGGCTGTGATTATCAAGGAATGCCCTATGAGCGTCAGTTAAAGGAGAAGCAGGCGTTTGTCCAGAAGGCAGTCGGGCAGTTCTGCAAGGTGCGCCCGATCATCGGGATGGATGAGCCGTATCATTACAGGAATAAGGTACATGCGGTATTTGATATTGAAAGAAAACGCGGAGGCGTTATTTCGGGCATCTATGCGGCGGGAACGCATGAAGTCGTAAACATTGATGCGTGCCGGATCGAGGACGAGATTTCCGGCGCAATTATCCGGGATATCCGCGGGCTTCTGCATTCTTTTAAAATCAAGACATATGATGAGGACACCGGGTATGGCTTGCTCCGCCATGTGCTCGTGCGCCGCGGATTTCAGAGTGGGGAGGTCATGGTCGTGCTCGTGCTCGGCTCACCGATCCTGCCGTCGAAGAATAATTTTGTCAAAGCGCTGCGGAAGCTGCATCCAGAGATTACTACAATCATCGTAAACGTAAATGATAAGAAAACGAGTATGGTGCTCGGCGAGAAAGAGACGGTTATTTATGGAAAAGGATACATTGAGGATACGCTCTGCGGCTGTACCTTCCGTATTTCTCCGAAGTCTTTCTACCAGGTGAATCCGGTGCAGACCGAGGCACTTTACAGGAAGGCAATCGAGTATGCAGGGCTGACCGGAAAAGAGCGGGTGGTGGACGCGTACTGCGGAATCGGCACGATCGGCATTATCGCGGCGAAGAAGGCAAAGGAGGTCATCAGCGTGGAACAAAACCGCGACGCCGTGCGCGACGCGGTGACGAACGCGAAGCGCAATGAGATTAAGAACGTGCAGTTCTACAATGCGGACGCCGGGAAATTCATGGTCGAGATGTCAAACGTTCGGATAGAATCCGAACATTCAAAGAAGTCCGCCGGACTTCGTTCGGAAGAAGAGGTAGACGTGGTATTCATGGACCCGCCGCGTGCCGGAAGTGACGAGGCGTTTTTATCCTCGGTCGTAAAGCTTTCTCCGAAGCGTGTGGTGTATGTGTCCTGTAATCCAGAGACGTTGGCGAGGGATCTTAAGTATCTGACGAGGCATGGGTATGAGGCGGTGGAGTGCCAGCCGGTGGATATGTTTCCTTGGACGGTGCATGTTGAGACGTGTGTCCTTTTGTCAAAACGCTACTCCGATCACCATAATTAAGGTAGAATTGAGAGTGCATTGGATTTGACTATGGCGGAGAAAAAGCAACATATGAAGAAGTTGAGGCATATGCGCAGAGCAAATACAGGATTAAACGTTAGTAATCTGTGCATCAATCAGGCGAAGCGAAAATGTGGAATTATAGAGGAGAAAATTATAGCAAGCTTAAATCAGTGGATGTCAAACAATTGAAGTGTCCGATTGAGAAAGAGCAGGTGATTTTGAAGTCTTTGGGGTATTTTTGGATGGCGTAATTGGTTAGCTTTTGCATGAACTATTTGGAAGATTGAATTTAAGAGAAATTTAAGAAAAGAGAGGTACTCTATTATGCTTAGACATGATATGGTTGAGACTGTTGGAAAGGAATACCAGACAAGTAATATTGAAGCTGGTGAATATAGCTATGTTCAGGCAGCTGGCGGAAAAGCGCAGTTAGAAGCAAAGGTTGGACATCCTGTATCTCATTTTAAATTGGATATTCGATTTGAAATGGAGGATGTTGTTGTTCTGATTGAAACTAAGCAGAACTATGTAGACGGTGATGAAAAACAGTTGCGTGAGTATTTAGAAGAGGAACGAGCTATACATCCAGGGAAGAAGGCTATTTGCATTTTGGCAAATATAAATAATGATAAAATAAAAGTTTGGAGGTCGTTTGTAGATGATGAGCATATACTCAAGGATGAAGAGATGCTTGATAGAATGGCTCATTATGTGCGATTGTTCAGAATTAATAAATCAAATGATAGAGAAACTGTTCTAAAAAATACATACGCATTGAACGAACTTTTACATAAAAAAGATATTGATGAAAGGCTCCGGAGTCAGTTCGTGGGAACAAGTCTTTTATATATCAAAGATCTTGTGAAAAAGAAAGGCGCTGTTCATATTACAAGGGAATTTATTGATTCCTTGAAAGAATTATGGACTTTGATGTCACCTAAAGCAATACGTGGTGCAATCGAAGATGTATTATCTAATTTACTTGACGGCTCTGATAACAAAGCAAAGAAGATTGAATTGCTTCAGAAGAATGTCCTTGGAAACCAGAAAGTCAAGGCATTAAAAACAGCTGATTGGATTGAGATATTTGAAACGATTGTTTTGAATATTTACAGATATATTGATACTGATAGTTCAGAAGGACAGGATATTTTGAATATGTTCTTTATTGCGTTCAATAAATATACAGGAAAGGCTGATAAAAATCAGGCTTTTACACCTGACCATATTACAGAGTTTATGTGTAGGGTTACGGGCGTAGACAGATCAAAGCGTGTTCTTGATGCTACCTGCGGAAGCGGTTCTTTTCTTGTGCAGGCAATGGTTAAAGAACTTGCCGATTGTAAACGTGGTAAACGTGAAAAAGAAGCAAATGATCTTATGAGAAAAGTAATGGAAGAGCATATTTATGGTATTGAGGTAGAAGAAAAAGCGTATGGTCTTTCCACAACAAATATGTTAATTCATGGTGATGGAAACAGTAATATCAAGTTTGGAAGCTGCTTTGATTGTAAGGATTTTATTAAAGATGCTGATCCTGATATTATTCTTATGAATCCGCCATATAATGCAAAGCCTATAGGAATTCCAGATAAATACAAGGCAGTTTGGGGTAAGGCAAAGGATGGTAAAGAAGATCCTACAAAAGGATTTGTATTTGTGCACTATCTTTCTGATGTAATTAAAGAAATGAATGACAAGAGAGAAACTCAAGGTAAACCACGCAAAGCTGTAAAGATGGCTGTATTATTGCCTGTTGCGGCTGCAATAGGCACGAGTAATTTTATCAAAACAGAGAAAATATTTATGCTTGAAAATAATACTCTTGATGCCGTGTTTACGCTGCCTAATGAAATTTTTTATCCAGGTGCATCAGCATCAGCTTGTTGCATGGTGTTTACATTAGGCGAGCCCCATGTAAGACCAGATGGCAGTGTAAAAGAAACATTTTTTGGATATTTCAAAGAAGATGGTTTTAAGAAAAAGAAGAATCTCGGCAGAGTTGAACAGTTTGATGATGATGGAAATAGTATATGGAAAGCTATAGAAGATCAGTGGTTGAAGCTATTTATTAATCATAAATCTGTAGATGGACTGTCGGCAACGGCGGAGGTGTCTGGTGATGATGAATGGCTTTGCGAAGCATATATGAAAACTGATTATACTAAACTTCGTGAAGATGATTTTCAGCAGACGCTTAATAATTATCTTGCACATCTGTTGAAGGAGGGCAAGATTTATGAATCTTGATGTGTCTAATTGGAAAGAATTTACATTGGGAAATTTGTTTAATATAAAAAAGGGGAAGAGACTGACGGCTGCTGATCAGGAAGATGGTAATAATAATTATATTGGAGCAATTGATTCAAATAATGGAGTTGCAAATCATATTGGTCAGGAACCGATTCATTCAGCCAATACTATTTCATTGAGTTATAATGGTTCAGTAGGAGAAGCTTTTTATCAGCCAGAGCCTTATTGGGCAACAGATGATGTTAATGCTTTGTATTCTTATTATGAAGGCTTTAATAAATATATTGGCTTGTTTATGGTTGCTGTAATACGACAGGAAAAATATAAATTTTCTTATGGACGGAAATGGACCTTAGAAAATATGAATAAGACTAGAATTAATCTTCCTGTCCAGCACAACGTCGACGGAACAGTTTATATTGATGGTATGCATAAATACTCTCGAAAAGGATATGTTCCTGACTGGAAGTTTATGGAAAATTATATTAAATTGTTACATCATAAACCATTGACAACAAAAAATCGATGCGAAGATTCATTGAAATTGAATGTTGAAGAATGGAAGTTTTTTTATTTGAAAAATATATGCAACATCACTATGGGAAATAAAATGGATTGGTCAGCAATGACAATGGAAAATCCAAATGTAAATTTTGTTGGGCGTTCCGCAGATAATAATGGAGTAGCTGGAAAAGTGGATTTGGTAGCCGGTGTGGAACCTTATAAAGCCGGATGTATCACTGTTGCATTAGGCGGTAGCTTAGGGGCGTCTTATTTGCAAGACGAGAAGTTTTATACGTCACAAAATGTATCAGTTCTTGAGTTTGAAAACGGAGTATCTGTTGGCGCAAAGATATTTATCTCATGTCTTATCATGAACGAAAGTAAATATAAGTATTTTCCCTTCGGAAGGGAATTGAATACACATATCAGAACAGACTTTGGATTCACATTGCCAATTAAGCATAATGTTGATGGTACACCATTCATTGAAGAAACACATAAATATTCAGAAGAAGGATATGTACCGGATTGGAGGTTTATGGAGAATTATATTAAGGCATTACCATATGGTGACAGAATTTAAAACGATACTGTTGATATCATTATGTTTATAAGAAATATTTGTTGACGTAGGAAATTTAAAACAATTATCGTAAGTGAATGTCCACTTACAAATAGAAAGATTTAAATGCTTATAGATAGGTCTCAATGGGACTGGAGGATGAGATTTCAAAGTTGATTATTTCTTCATATGATGAAACAGCTAATTCTAACATAGTTACAGATAAAGAGATTGCTGTTAAGTGTCTTGAATTATAGGATATAATGTTTGAAAGGCAGTTAGGTTCTGTAAGAGCGATTAGCAGAAATTAATGGAACGGTAAAAGGAGGAGCGATAAGGGAGGACAAAAAATAATTTCAATATTGTTGGAAGTGAAATTCTCATATATCAAACGGAAGATGGAAATACAAAAATTGACGTTAAATTTGAAGACGAGACCGTTTGACTTACGCAGGCACAATTATGCGAACTTTATCAAACCAGTAAATCTAATATCAGTGAGCATATCAAGCACATTTTTGAAGAAGGAGAACTGGAAGAAGATTCAGTTGTTCGGAAATACCGAACAACTGTTGCTGACGGAAAAAATTATAATACAATCCATTAACAGGCGAGAATGTGTTGCAGGGAGGTGGCACGATTAGCCATACAGAGGCAATTGAAAAAGCAACAGAAGAATACAGGAAATATCAGGCACAAAATTTATCGCCGGTTGAAGAAGAATATTTGGAAAGTATTAAAAATATTCACAGGAGAATAAAGAAAAAAGGATGAGATTTGTTCCACAAATTGATACAATGCCCCATGACACTCAGTTTGCGTGCACCCCCTGCAACATGCATAAATCACACTTATCCGTGGAAAAATAAGCATTATTTTTTCACGGAGATAAGCGTATGTATAACTCTTTTTTTGGCTGGTATTTAAAATGTCAATCTGATACACAGACTTTAGCGGTGATACCTGCCGTTCACAACAAAAGGAACAAACGTACCTGTTCTATTCAGGTTATTACGGATGATGATGCATGGACAGCTGCGTTTCCGGCAGATTCATTTCAACGGACAAGAAGAAATATTTTTATCGGAGAGAACCGATTTGGTGAAAAAGGTATTCGTCTGTCAATATGCACGCCGCAGCTTACCATTAGGGGAAAATTAGATTTTGGACCGCTGTCCCCACTAAAATATGATATTATGGGACCGTTTGTGTTCGTGCCGTTTATGGAATGCCGTCACAGTGTGCGGAGTATGCGCCATTCGGTCAGAGGGAATGTTCGTATTAATGGACAAAAATATTCTTTTCAGAATGCATGGGGATATTGGGAAGGAGACCGGGGCAGGTCATTCCCGAAAGAGTATATATGGACGCAGTGCTGTTTTCCGGGCGGTTCGTTAATGCTGTCAGTGGCGGATATTCCCATGGCAGGGATTCATTTTACCGGTATTATAGGCGCTATATTATGGCAGGGGAAAGAGTACAGGATAGCCACTTATCTGGGAGCCAGAGTTGTGAGAATCCAGAATAAAATGGTTAAGATCATACAGGGAAATCTGGAATTGGATGCCCGACTGTTAGAAGCATCTGAACGGTCTCTTAAGGCTCCGGTGCTGGGAAGCATGGTAAGGACAATTCACGAAAGTGCATCCTGCCGGGCTTTTTACCGACTTCGCAAAGAGGGGCATACTCTGTTTGCTTTTGAAACAGACAGGGCATCTTTTGAATTTGAATATTTTCAGTAAAGTTACTTGACAATATGAGTGTAGCACTCTATAATGAACGTTGTTCATATTGAGGTGGTCGGATGAATACAGTTGTAACATCAAAAGAAGAAATCTTGAAAACCAGTCGGAAACTGATTCAGCAACAGGGCTGTTCTGCACTTAGTATCCGTTCTGTTGCAGCGGCGTGCGGGGTGTCGGTGGGATCCATTTATAATTATTTTGATTCTAAAGCAGCGCTGGTAAGTGCTACGGTAGAAAGCATCTGGCGCGAGATTTTCTATCGTCCGGAGGATGGGGCAGTGTTTTGGGACACACAAGCTTGTATTGTCTGGATGTATGGACAGATGGAATATGGCTGCAAGCAGTATCCCGGCTTTTTTACGCTGCACTCTCTGGGGTTTATGCAGGAGGACAGAGCAGACGGGAAGCAGAGAATGCAGCAGACCTGGCAGCATATCCTGGATGGGATGTGTTCCGTCTTAAAGCAGGATGCCAGGATTAGGACCGATGCCTTTACGGAGCAGTTTACAGCGGAAAGATTTGCGGACGTTTTGTTTTCTCTGATGCTGTCCGCTTTGCTGCGCCAGGACTATGATCCCTCCGCTGTTCTGGAGATTGTTCAAAGGACTCTTTATTAAAATATCACTGAATTGTGGTGTTTTTTTTTCCATAAAATGAACATTGTTCACCAGGGAAAATAAATTATGAAAGTAAAACGAAATATACTGCTGTTCGCATGGCTGGTGACCGGATTGGTGTTTGACCGTAACTATGGAGGGCAGTATTTGCCGCGCCATAGTTCAGAATAAAATATAAAGGAGATAAACTATGCAAGCGATTGTGGAAACTTTATTTGATGCTGTCTATCTGATTTCTGTTATTACTATTGGGATCTTGATGATCCGGGGCAGTAAAGAAGATCGCCAATTTTGCCTGTTCGGATGGATGGCTGTAGTGTTGGGAGCGGGAGACTCGTTCCATCTGGTTCCCCGTGTTCTTGCCCTGTGTACTACCGGTCTGGAGAATTACACTGTTCCTCTGGGTATTGGAAAGTGGATCACTTCGGTTACGATGACGATTTTCTATGTGCTGCTCTATTATGTCTGGAGACAACGCTATAAGATTATAGGTCAGGGCGGTCTTACTGTCGCTGTATATGGTCTGGCCGGTTTGAGGATCGCTCTGTGCATGATGCCTCAGAACCAGTGGCTCAGTGCCGAGGCGCCTCTTTCCTGGGGCATCTATCGCAATATTCCCTTCGCTTTGCTGGGCCTTATGGTGATTGTGTTGTTCTATCGCAGCGCAAAGGAACACAGGGATAAGCCGTTCCGCTGGATGTGGCTGACTATCGTGCTGAGTTTTGGCTTTTACATCCCGGTAGTGCTATGGGCGGATATCATTCCCATGATTGGGATGCTGATGATTCCCAAGACCTGCGCCTATGTGGGAACGGTACTCATCGGATATTTTGCGATGAAGCAGGAGTGCAGGAGGTAATCTGTATGTTATTTGAAAATATTTATGAAGAGATCTTCCCTTTCTGGGGAAAAATATCGGATGCAGACAGGGACTATATCTGCCAGAATTCCCATCTGCTCACTTATTCGAAGGGCAAGAATATCCACAATGGGGAAGAATGTTCCGGTGTGATCCTTGTCCGTTCAGGAAGCCTGCGGCTTTATATTATGTCGGATGAGGGAAAGGACATTACGCTTTACCGTCTGCATAAAGGGGAGCTGTGTATGCTGTCTGCGTCCTGTGTGCTCGATGCGGTCACATTTGATGTGTTCGTAGATGCGGAGGAAGACAGCGAGTGCTGTGTGGTCAGTGGACCTGCCTTTGCGGCGGTATCCAAACGGAATCCGGACGTCCGGATCTTTGCGTTGGAAACTGCGGTCAGCCGTTTCTCGGATGTGATGTGGGTGATGCAGCAGATCTTGTTTATGAGTATGGATAAAAGGCTGGCGATCTTCCTGTCCGATGAAGCAGCCAGAATCGGTTCGGATACGATTAAACTGACGCACGGGCAGATTGCCCGCTATATGGGGTCTGCCCGTGAGGTGGTATCCAGGATGCTGAAATATTTTGCCGACGAAGGGATCGTGCAGATGTCCAGGGGCGGCGTTACCATCCTTGATAAGGAACGTCTTCATAAATTAGCCTTTTAGCATGGCAAGGATATCTGCTTTTGGTCTTGCGCCCGTCGACTGGTGTATAACGTTTCCGTTTTTGATGACGGCCAGCGTGGGAATGCTAAGAACCTTAAATTTCTGCGCCAGTTCCGGTTCCTCGTCTACGTTGACCTTGCCTACCAGGTATTGCGGGTTTTCCGTTGCGATTTCTTCCACGATGGGGGATACCATGCGGCAGGGGCCGCACCAGTCGGCATAGAAATCCAGAAGCACAGTTTTTTCGCTGGCTCTCACAGAGTCGAAGTTATTTTTGTTTACAATAAGTACGGACATAATCAGTACCTCCTTTTCTGTTTGTCTGACGGCAGTGTATCATACTCGGATTGCTGCTTCTGTGATGTGGTCACATTCAGGGAATATCAACATAGGACGCTGACATTACGGAACGTTCATCCCCGTAAAATGTCAGTGTTGGCGCCGCGAAGCGTTCTATGCTGCCGGAGCATTACATTAAGTGGGCGTCTTTGCAGACGAAACAGGGAAATCAAAGGAAGGCGCTGTATACGGGAGATAAAACGGAATTGTAAAATATTCACAAACAGGATTCTGTCTGCGGTATGACGAAAGTAGATACCGTGGAACAGAGCCCTTTTTTTTACAGAAAAAAATAAAATTAACATTTCAGAAACAAAAAACAAACAGTATGCAAATAATAAAGGCTTATTCTCTTACCATCAAGCGAACAGCAAATTTTAAGAGAATGGAGGAACGAAGAATGGAAACAACGATTCAAAATACCGGAAAAAAGGCGCTCAAGATCGCAGGGGCTGCCTGTCTGGCGGCAGGAGTGGTGGCAGTCAGCGCATTGGTGGCAAGCGGAGCCGCGGCAGGAGCTGTTGTAGAAGGGTTTAAGACGGCGAAGAACACGATGAGAAGAGTGCTTGATAAAGAGGCGCAGGACGCTGGCGGTGAGACGTCCGCGGAAAACGCTGCGGAATCTGAAGCCGCGGCAGAAGAAAATGCCTGAGCGGATAATAATTCAGGAAAAAGAACACAAAGAAAAGAAATGGAGAATAAGAACATGGAAAAATCAAAGTTGGTAAATGCAAACGAGAAGATCGCCGAGAGTGTAGTCGGCGGCTACAAGAAAATCGAAGAAGGCGTAGTCGGCGGCTACAAGAAAATCGAAGAAGGTGTAGTCGGCGGCTACAAAAAGATCGAAGACGGAGCAGTCGGAGGATTTAACAAAATCGCGGATAAGTTCGTGGACAGCTTTCTGACAAAGGAGGGCGAGTCGGTGGAAGAGGCGAGACAAAGACTGGCCAAGGAGCAGAAGTCAGCAATGGAGAAGAACGTGCAGCAGGCGCAGGACGCAGCGGTCTGCGCAGACAGAAAGGCAGGTATCCGGTAATGAAAAAGAGTACATTTGTCTCTATGATTTTGGGAACGATCGGAGGTATCTTATTTGCACTTGGAATGTGTATGGCGCTGATTCCGGAGTGGAATGCATTTCGACCGGGCGTGATTATGGGCGCACTCGGCATCGTTGTACTTTTTATAATGCTACTTGTTTGGAGAAAGATGGAGAACAAAGAGCCGATCAAGCTGTCGGGAAAGACGATCGGTGCAACGCTGATCGGAATTATCGGGGCGCTGCTGCTCGGCGTTGGAATGTGTCTTACGATGGTATGGAGTCATATGATCGCCGGTATTGCGATCGGCATCGTAGGTATCGTCGTAATTCTCTGCCTGATTCCATTTATCAGGGGCTTAAAGTAAAAAGGGACGAACTTAGCGTGTGGCGGAAGGAAAACTGCCGCACGTTTTGCTTTATAGAAAATACCATATCCGTGTAAAGTAAGAAGCGGCACGTGTTTACAATTTAGACACAATTCACAAACAAAACGCAAACAAATTTGGTTTATAATAGAAAAAGAAATCTTACAAGGTGAGCACAAAATACTGCCGCAGATGTTGTTTCCTATTTTGCCGGCGGGAGGGAATTACAATGATTAAGATACTTGTAGTGGAAGACGATGTAAAACTGAATCAGATTGTATGCACGTATTTAAACGACAGCGGATTTTGGGCAAAGGGATGTCTTTCTGCAAATGAGGCGTATGAGGAAATGTACAATAACTTGTATGAATTGATTATTTCAGATATTATGATGCCTGGGATTGACGGGTTTGAGTTTGCCAGGTCTGTCAGACAGGTAAATAAGACCATTCCGATCCTGTTTATGTCTGCAAGGGATGACCTTCCGGCAAAACAAAAGGGATTTTTGCTTGGGATTGACGATTACATGGTAAAGCCGATCGAACTGGACGAGCTGCTGCTCCGTGTCAGGGCGCTGCTTCGCCGGGCGAATATAGAGATGGAGCGGAAGATTGCGGTAGGAAATCTGGAACTGGATGCAGACGGGATGAGCGCCATGATTGACGGGGAAGAGATCAGTCTTACCACAAGGGAATTCAATATCATATACAAGCTGCTGTCCTATCCGAAAAAGACATTTTCCAGAGCGCAGCTTATGGATGAATTTTGGGGCGTGGACACCGAAACAAGCCTTCGTGCGGTCGACGTTTATGTGACGAAACTGCGGGATAAATTGTCGGCGTGTGATGGCTTCAAGATCGTGACAGTGAGGGGGCTTGGCTATAAGGCGGTGCTTGTATGAAAATGAAAAAAGACAAAGGGCGGGAACGGGTCAGGGAAAGCAGATTTCCGGCGTCCCTGTTTGCGATATATCTGGGCGTTCTCTTATTGATGTCGGGCGTCCATACAGGATTGATTGTATTCATGAATAAGATGGCGTGGAATGGGGTGGTTCAGTCCGTCATTCCCATGGTTTATTGGGGAATGGTGGCAGTAGCGCTTACGCTGTTTACCAGAAGAAAAATTCGTGCAGCTTACGAAGAGCCGATGCATAGGCTGGCAGAAGCAACTAAAAATGTCGCAAACGGAGACTTTTCTGTGTATGTCCCTGCGCTTCACACGCAGGACAGATGGGATTATCTGGATGTCATGATGATGGATTTCAATAAGATGGTCGAGGAACTGGGGAGCATCGAAACACTTAAAACCGATTTTGTATCAAATGTTTCTCATGAAATGAAGACGCCGATCGCCATTATCAAAAATTATGCGGAACTGCTGGAGGGCGAACATATCACAGACGAACAGAGAAAAGAATATGCGGCGAACATTGAGGGAGCGGCAACGAGGCTTTCCAATCTGATCAGTAATATCTTAAAATTGAACAAACTGGAAAATCAGAGGATTGTTCCGGAAGCAGAGGAATATGATGTGTGCAGGCAGCTATGTGAATGCATCCTTCAGTTTGAGGACGCGTGGGATGAAAAGGAAATCGAACTGGAAATCGAGATTGAGGATGCAGCGCTGGCGGAAGCGGACGAGAGCCTTTTGGAACTTGTTTGGAATAATCTTTTGTCAAATGCAGTCAAATTTACGGAGCCCGGGGGAACTGTTGCAGTGAGGCAGACTTCGGATGAGGAAAATGTAAAAATAGCTGTTTCCGACACCGGATGCGGCATGAGCCGTGAGAGCGTAAATCACATTTTTGATAAGTTCTACCAGGAGGACACTTCGCATTCCAAAGAGGGAAACGGGCTTGGACTGGCATTAGTGAAGCGGGTTCTGGAATTGTCGGACGGCGACATTCAGGTTACGAGCGAACCGGGGAAAGGGAGTACGTTTCTTGTGACGCTGCCCGCGGTGGAGCGCTCGAAGACGGGAAAGGCGGAAAACGATAATGGATGATAATAGAACAAAAAAGGAATTCGTGGGATATGAATACAAAGAAGTCGTGACGGATAAAAGCGGCGTTTCTTTTCTGTTGGACGGGTACGAGAATTTCGGATGGGAAACAGACGAAAACAGCTATGCGGCTGTCAAAGAGAGCGGCAATCCGAAGAGGCAGGAAAAAGTGATTTTACGGCTCAGGCGGAACCGGAAGATTGTAAATAAAATGGAGCTTACAAGGCTTCAACGAAATTTTGAGAGCTGCGTTGGGGAAATTGAGACGTTAGAAAAATCAAAGACCTCTGCGGCGACGATATACGCGTTAATTATCGGCGTTTTGGGAACTGCGTTTATGGCGGGGGCGACCTTTGCAGTCACGGCGGAGCCGCCGCACATAATCTTATGTATCTTGCTTGCCATACCGGGGTTTATCGGGTGGATACTTCCTTATTTCGTTTATAAGAGGGTGCTTGCAAGACAGACCGAGAAAGTAACATCGCTGATAGAGGAAAAGTATGACGAGATTTATTCTATCTGCGAAAAAGGAAATAAATTGTTGTATTGAGAGGAACAGAATTGAACCTGCATGAAATCTACACCCCAATAACTGCAACGCCGTTTATGCGCAGCGAGAGTTATATCGAAGTTATGCCTCATGAAGCACTGCGTCCGTACATCCGCTGTTTTTGGGGCAGCCTAAGACCATATGAACAAAAGAAGACAGACAGACCGCAGCGGCAGATCATTGTGCCGGACACCTGTATGGATCTCATTTTCACAGCAAATTATACGGAGAATCGGATAGACGGTGACTTTTGTGGAATTGATGACCGGACATTTCAGGAAGAGAATCTGCAGCTGCGGACGGAGAAGACGTCCACCTTTGCGATCCGGTTCTACGCGTGGAGCACGGTGCTCTTTGCGGAGGATTCACTGCGTGATGTGAAAAATGCGCGCGTAGATGCCGGGTGCCATTTTTCACGCCTGAAAAGGGAATTGGAGAAGCAGATTTTTGACGCAGAAACGCTTGGAGAGCGAATCGGGATCGCGGAGCGCTGGCTGCTTGCGCATATCCGCGGGGACAGGGAGAACCGTCTTTTTATGGAAACGGCGGCACAGATTTTAATGGGCAGAGGCGTGCAGAATATGGCGCAGCTTGCGGGGGAACTCCATATCAGCACGCGCCAGATGGAACGTATATTCCGGGAAAATATGGGGATTTCGCCGAAGAAATTTTCTTCACTGGCGCGCTATCAGTACCTATGGCAGGACATTTTATGCCGGGACCGGTTCGACGTGCACGACGCGGTACAGCGGTACGGCTACACCGACCAGGCGCACTTTTTGAATGATTTCAAACGTTTCCACGGCATGACGCCACGGGAGGCGCGGGAATATGCCCGGCAGAATGTCGGATTTTTGCAAGAAAAACCGGGAGGTTTGCAGTAGACTATATATAGATGTACCATAGACACGGCACATTGGAAATGCGGCAGGAATAAAGCTGTATATCGGCAGTGCGGTTGTATATAACGGATGTGAACGGGAGGTCTTGATATGGCGAACAGGGAACTTGCGGAATATATCATGGAACAGCTTGCGGACTTGGGTGAGGTACGGAACATTCCGATGATGGGCGGTTACGTTTTCTATTACAGAGAGCGGATTTTCGGAGGTATTTACGGGAACGGCTTTCTGGTGAAAGTCACGGAGGCAAGCAAACGCTTTATGCCGGACAGTGTGCCGGAACCGCCGTATGATGGGGCGAAGCCGATGCTTCCGGTCACGATTTTGGAAGACCGCGGCAAGATGCAGGAAATGGTAAAAGCCATGTACCCGGAACTGCCGGAGCGAAAGCCGCGTGTCAGAAAGCGTTAGAAGCGAAAGCGCCGTTTATATTTTGGGAGGATGATTCATATGTCAGGGAACAATTTTTATGAAACTGCAAAAGCTTTTATTTACCGGAACGCCAGACCGCTTGATTTTGCGATTTTCCGATATCACTTTGAGGAGGGAACGGCGGAAGAGGTACTGCGCATTCTGGCAAGCTATCAGAACAGCGACGGCGGCTTCGGCCATGCCCTTGAGCCGGACAACTGGAATCCGGTGTCTACGCCGGTTGCGACGTGGACCGCCACGCAGAAATTGAGAGCGCTCGGCGTACCGGAGACGGCGGATGGGCTTATGGCGGAGAAAACGGCGGAACGGAATGCTGCAGGAACGGATAAGAAGCGTTTGAGCGCGGGCGAACTGGCAGAGGCGCAGCGGATCATAGACGGAATTCTGCGCTATCTGGATAGCGGAGCGGATTTCGCCGAGGGAAAATGGTACTATACGGTCGCGGGGAACAACGATTATCCGCATGCGGTGTGGTGGAGCTGTGAGAACAAAACGGGACTGCCGGACGACAATCCGACGGTCAGTCTGGCGGGTTTTGCGCTGTGCTATGCCGGGCAGGGCAGCGAACTCTATCGGATGGCGGAGCAGATTATCACAGCAACGGTGACCTCGTTTGTAGATAAACCGACGCAGGAAATGCATACGCTGAAAAATTATCTGGAACTGCTCTCGTACCTGGAGGAGAGCGGACGCAGCGACCTGGTTGACATGGAAAGATTCCGCGAAAAGCTGTATGAGGCAATCAGGAACAGTGTGTGCACGGAACCGGAACGCTGGTACACGGAATATGTCGGAAAACCGTCGCATTTTTATGACGGGACAAACCGGCTGTTTGCAATTTTTGACCGTGCGCTCTGCGAGAAGGAAGCGGATCTGATGCTGGAACAGCAGTGCCCGGACGGGGCATGGAATATCACATGGCAGTGGTGCACAGAGTACAGGGAGTTTGAAATCAGCGCAAATTGGTGGAAATCAGCGATAATTACCGGGAATTTGCTTTACCTGAAAGCGATGGGGAGACTGTAGACGGGAAATAATTGTAAAATAAGGGAAAAATTGAATATTTTATGACAATTCTACTTGTATAATCGGTACTAATTTACTATAATAGGACTATAATATCGGCGGTATGCCGATAAGGAGAGACGGACCAGAGGAGAGCGATAGGAGGATTGTCTGGGGAGAAAGCAATCGGATAAGAACTGATTCTAAACCGGAGGCTTTCTTTTTGCGTTGTTCGGAGGATGAGACGATGGAAGAGGTTTTGGAACTGTTTTCGATGGAATATGCACTGGAAATGATTCTGGTGTTCGACGGGAGCGGCAGGATTACATCCGCAAATCAGGCGGCAAAGCGGCAGTTGGAATACGGAGAAGAACTGTGCGGGAGATTTGTCTGGGACATATTTCCGGCGGAGCTCGGTGTGGTCGAGGCACAATTTATCAAAGAGTATCCGTTCGGCATGACGGTTCGGGATATGTCGGCATACCGCAAGAACAGAACCTGTTTCCCATGTCAGGTGAGAATGCTTGAATGGGAGGGGCATTCCGGCTTCTATCTGTGCATGGCGTATGATTCGACCGAGAGGGACTTTCTGGAAAAGCGCGCGGCGCAGGCGGAGACGGACGCGGACGCTGCGCTTAAGGTGAAGTCCGAGTTTGTGGCGAATGTTACACACGAACTTCGTACCCCGGTCAACGGCATCCTCGGCAATACCAGAGAATTGATGGAGATTGAGGACGAGGAGAAGAAGATGAAGCTGCTCCGGCTTGTGGAGCGCGGCTGCAATGATATGCACGCGATCATCAACAACATTTTGGATTTCTCTAAGCTGGATGCAGGCAAGTTCGTTTTGGAGCCGCGGCCGTTCAATGTTCGTTCCATGATAGATTATGTGCGGGCGAATCATGCCAATAAGATTACGGAGAAGGGACTTGAGTTTTTCATCACTGTATCGCCCGAGGTGCCGGAGGAGATCATCGGGGATGAACTTCGTATCGTGCAGATTTTGAACAATCTGCTGTCAAATGCCACGAAGTTTACTTCCGTCGGCAAGATTACGTTGGAGGTTGTCAAGACGGCGCAGATGAATGGGCGGGTGGAACTGTTCTTTTTGGTAGTCGATACGGGCATCGGAATCGAAAAGGCGGATCAGGATAAGCTGTTCAAGAGTTTTTCACAGGTGGATGCGTCGATATCGAGGAAGTATGGCGGCACGGGACTCGGACTAAATATCTGCAAACAGCTTGTCGAGCTTATGGGCGGCAATATCCGTGTGGAGAGCCAGCCCGGAACAGGAAGCATTTTCAGCTTTTACATATGGGTGGATGTTCCGGGAGAGGAGCTTGTCGGCACACAGGAGCAACCAGTGGAGTATGAGATGCCGCAGTTTGTCAGAAGTCTTTCCGATCTGGAGGAGAACCAGAAGATCTGGCGCTACGGTGAGAAGGAGAATCTGGACGAGATCCGCAAGAACCTGTCGAAGCTGATTCTATCCGTGGAGATGGACAACTGGGAGAAGGCGGAAATGTTCTCGGAGACGCTTCGCGAACTGACGAAAGAGGCTCCGGGTGAGGTAAAAAGCGCCGCACTGCGGCTTAAGATGGCAGTACAGAAAGCGGATTATGATAAGGTTGTAGCAGCGCATGAGAAACTGGCTGCGCAGCTCTCTACTGTCGGCGATTGACGTTAGGAGCGCGGCTATACCGGACGCTGCAGGAGGATTGCTATGGCACATGAAGAGAAGAAAAGAGAAGCGCGCGGAATATTGATTGTAGATGACGTGGAGGAGAACCGCTTTGTCCTGCGCGATATTATTTTGGATATGGGATATCTGCCGATTCTTACGGAAAACGGTGTACAGGCGCTTAAGATGGTGGAGCGCTGCCATCCGCAGCTTATCATTTTGGATATTGCGATGCCACAGATGGATGGGTACGAATTCTGCAAGATCATGAAGGACAATGCCGATACAAGAGATATTCCGATTGTATTTATCTCCGCGTTCGATAACCCGGCGGATATCGTGCAGGGTTTTACTCTCGGCGGGGAGGATTATATTACGAAGCCGTTTATACCGGAGGTCGTCAAGGCACGCGTCGGTATGCATCTTAAGCTTTCCAAGGCGAAGAAGGACATGGTGGAGATCAACCGTCAGCTTCAGGTATCGGTGAACGAACAGCTAAAGCAGATGGAGATAGAAAAGAAAGACGTTATCTATGCGCTGCTTCGTGTGGCGGAGGAATGCAATGGTTACAACGAGGCGTATACGGCGAAGCTCGGGGCGAACTGCAGGATTCTCGCAGAGGCGATGCAGTTGTCCGCGACTTATGGAAGTCTTATTTCCGATACCTATATAGATACGATCGAACTGACAGCGCCGCTCTGCAATCTTGGGTATGTGGCGGTTCCGACCGATATACTGCAGAGAAAAGGCGAGTTGTCCGCCGAGGAGCAGGCGCTTTTTGCAAAGCATACCGTCGTTGGCGGGGATATCTTAAAGGATATCCGTCAGGTCAGGGATTTTAACAATTCCCTTGATATCGCGGAGGAGATTGCACGTTATCATCATGAGAACTGGGACGGCAGCGGTTATCCGGAGGGCAGGAAGGGAGAAGAGATTCCTCTTTCCGCACAGATCGTCGGAATCATTTCGGCTTACTGTACGCTGACGCAGGATAACGGGATGGACAGGCGGGATGCGCTGGAACGTATGGAGCGCGATGTGGGAAGAAGATATAAGCCGGAGCTTTTTGATATCCTGCGAAGAATTGCAAAGCAGCTTCAGTAGAGGGCATGGCAGCTTTAGGAAGGAATTAGGGATGCGTCAAATAAAAGTATTGGTTGTGGAAGACTCTCTTGTTTTTCGGGAGCTTCTTGTGCAGAATCTGAATAAAGACCCGGCGATCGAGGTCGTGGCATCGGCGCGGGATCCTTATGAGGCGAGGGACGCGCTCATCGAGCATAATCCGGATGTGATGACGCTGGATCTCCAGCTTCCGCGGATGAGCGGGTTGGAATTTTTGAGAAAACTGATGCCGCAGCACCCGCTTCCGGTCGTTGTCATCAGTTCGCTAAGCGACAAAGTGTTCGAAGCACTGGATGCGGGGGCGGTGGAGTTCGTTGCAAAGCCTGCGGTGGCAGATCGGGCGCAGATTGAGGCGTTCGTCCGCAACGAGCTTCCGATCAAGATAAAGATCGCGTCAATTGCACGCATCAGTTCGATCAAGAAGGCGGCGCCGCTTGTGTTGCCGGAGCAGCCGGAGAGAAAAAGTGATGAACTGATCGTCGCGATCGGAGCTTCGACCGGAGGACCGGAGGCAACGATGAATGTTTTAAAGCAATTCGGAACGGATATACCGGGGGTGGTGCTTGTGCAGCATATGCCGGCAGGGTTTACCGAGATGTACGCCAAGCGGCTTGACGATGAGTGCCGTGTCCGCGTGAAGGAAGCGCGGACCGGAGATGTGGTGGAGCCGGGGCAGGTGCTGATCGCACCGGCAGGCGATTCACATATGCAGCTTGTGAAAGCGGGCGGCACATATAAGGTAGTAATGAAGAAAATGCCCAAAGTGAACGGGCATTGTCCGTCGGTGGATGTACTTTTCCACTCTGTCGCAGAGACGGCGGGCAGCCGTGCAATCGGCATTATTTTGACGGGAATGGGCGGAGACGGAGCCAAAGGACTTCTTGCAATGCGGAATAAGGGGGCGCATACGATTGGTCAGGATGAATCGACCTGCGTTGTATATGGGATGCCCAGGGTTGCATATGATCTGGGGGCGGTCGAGTATCAGGAAAAGATCAGTGATATTGCAAGAAGGACCTATACGATATTAGGCAAAATGTAAGGAGGTATTTATATGAAAATTCTGTTAGCAGAGGATGATTTTGTAACACGCAAGTTTATGACGAGTTTTTTGTCAAAGTATGGGGAATGCGATGTGACGGTGGACGGTATGGAAGCGGTCGACGCTTTTATGATGGCACTCGAGGATGGCGAGCCGTATGATCTGGTGTGCCTTGACATCATGATGCCGGTCATGGACGGCTATCAGGCGCTCGTGGGAATCCGCAATCTGGAAAAGGAGCGGAATGTCCCGGAGAATCAGGCGGTAAAAGTGATTATGACGACTGCTTTAAACGATGAAAAGAATGTAAAGATGGCATTTGAATTGGGATGTACCATATATTCCGGTAAGCCGATTGATCAGAACAGATTCGAACAGGCGCTTAAGAAGCTGGGCTTAATCTAGGGGGAGACGACGAATGACGGAAGAGTTCAACGCAGACGATATGCTCGGTATATATCTGTATGAAAGCGGACAGTTATTGGAACGGCTGCAGGAAATCGTTTTGGAGCAGAAAGATGAGGCGTGTTTTGACGGGGACAGCATCAATGAGATTTTCCGGACGATGCATACGCTCAAGGGGTCTTCAGGAACCATGATGTTTGACGATATTACAGCCGTAGCGCATAAGCTTGAGGACGTGTTTTTTTACCTGAGGGAATCACATCCGCAGAAGGTTCCGCATTTAGAGCTTGTGGAATATGTTCTGGAAGTATCGGATTTTATTACGGGAGAGATGGACAAGATCGGGAATGGCGAGGCGGCGGATGGCGATTCCGGCGAGATCATCGCGAAGGTCGATAAGTTCCTGACGAAAATCAAAAAGGATAATGGGAACGCTGCTTCCGGGAGTGAGGAGAAGAGGAATGTACACGAGGAGCCGAAGCAGTTTTATATTGCGCCCAAGGCGACAAGTAACAGCCGTTTCTTCAGAATCTATCTGACCTACCGGCCGGATGTTGCGCTTGCCAATGTGCATGCTTACAAGACGTTGCACTCCTTAAAGGAAATCGCCGAGGATATCTTATATTCCCCGGAGGATATTATTTCCAATGACAACAGCGCCAAGGATATATTGGACAACGGCTTTAAGATTCTCATCCAGACGCAGAGCACGCAAGCGGAGTTGAAGAAACGGCTTCAGAGCGCATACGAGCTGGAGAAGATAGAGATTTACCCGTGCACCGCAAAGGAATATCAGCAGGAATTTGACTCAGTGGAGTCCGAGATCCGAAGCGACCGGGATTCGGGCGCGGAGGGGATTGCGGCGAAAGCCGGGCAGGGGCAGCAGGCGGCGCCGAAGAAAGAGCTGGCGCCGGGTGATTTCGTCATTTCCTCCAAGGAGCCGGGCAAGCCGAAGAAGCTGGCGAAGGATAAGCCGAAAAAGTCCGAGAATGCGTCGTTCATCAGCGTGGATGTATCGAAGATGGACATGCTGATGGATTTGATCGGAGAGCTTTCCATCGCGGAGTCCGTCGTACTGCAGAATCCGGACTTGAACGTGCCGGGGCTTGCGCTTGATAATTTCAATAAAGCGGCGGCGCAGGTGACGAAGCTTATGACCGATCTGCAGAATGCCGTTATGAGTATGCGAATGGTTCCGCTGACGAATACCTTCCAGAAGATGAAACGTATTGTCTTTGACGCGTCAAGAAAGCTCGGTAAGGATATCGAGTTCGAGATGATCGGCGAGACGACCGAGGTGGATAAGAATATTATAGAGCGCATTTCCGATCCACTGATGCATCTGGTGCGCAACTCCGTCGATCACGGCATTGGGACGAAGGAGGAGCGCGAGGCAGCGGGCAAGAGCGAAAAGGGCAAGATAACGCTCTTTGCGAAAACCGAATCCGGAAAGGTATGGATCGGCGTATCCGACAATGGAAGAGGCTTAGAACGTGATAAGATCATGGAGAAAGCGAGAAAGCAGGGACTTCTCGACCCGGAGAGAGCGGAGAGCTCTTATACCGATAAGGAGGTATACCAGTTTATCACGCTGCCCGGATTTTCCACGAACGAGGAGGTCACGGAGTATTCGGGAAGAGGCGTCGGCATGGATGTTGTAGTTTCGAACCTGCAGTCGGTCGGCGGCACGCTTGAAATCGACAGCATACCGGGAGAAGGAAGCACAATGCAGCTTAAGATTCCGCTCACACTCGCCATCATCGACGGCGTTGTGTTGGAGGTCGGCAGTTCTTCCTTTGTCATGGAGACTGGTGCTGTCAAGGAATTTGTCAGCGTGAAGGGGGACATGGTGACGCGCGGGTCGAATGGCAAAGAACATGTCACGATCCGTGGTGAGAGTTATCCGGTGCTGCGGCTTGGCGACTGGTATCATCTTGATGGATACAAGACGGATGTAGAGGACGGTATGATGGTCGTCGTGGAAGTGGAGAACAAGAAGATCTGCATCTTTGTCGACCGTCTGGTCGGAAAGCAGGAGATCGTTGTCAAACCGATTCCGGGATACGTCCGCAAGGTGAAAGGACTTACAGGCTGTACGCAGCTCGGCGACGGAAGTATCGCATTGATTTTGGATGCGGCGGGGATGATCGAATAGTCTGGCAAAGAGAAAGGAAAGGTACATATGGGTGGGCAGAATCAAACGGTAGGAGAAGGAGAAGAGTTATGAAAAATGTGAAGATGCATACCAAGCTTATTATTGGGTTCGTCATTGTGGATATACTTGTTATCACGGCAATATATCTGGGATATTCTACGGCAAGGACGATTATCGGGGTGGACGATCCGCAGCATTATCTGGAATCATATAGGATGTTTTCTATCGGAATGCTTGTTGTGGCGGTGATCGTGATGGGGTATATTTCGATTGCGATATCGAGGGCGATCCGCAAATCCACACAGGCGCTTTCCGATGTGGCGAAGGTGATCGCCCAGGGCAGGGTGGATATGGATATTGAGAAGCGCTGCAACGATGAATTCGGGCAGGTTATTGACGAGTATCAGGTGGTCGTGGATAATATGCGCTATCAGGCGCAGATCGCCGAGGCGGTGGCAGGCGGAGATCTGACGATAGAGGTCGAGCCCAAGTCAGAGCAAGACCTTTTGGGCAATTCTTTAAGCCGGCTTGTGAAGAAGAACCGCCACGCGATGCTGGGCATCCGGGATGCGGCGGAGCAGGTGGCATTGGGTTCTTCTCAGGTAGCGGGCGCGAGCGAAGCGCTTGCGCAGGGTACGACGGAGCAGGCGGGGGCTATTCAGGAAATCACCGCATCCATTGCGGATGTCGCGGGGAAGACCAGACAGAATGCGGATGAAGCAAATAAAGTAGCAGAACTTACAGTACAGACGGTTGAGAATGCGCAGCGGGGCAACGAGCAGATGCATCAGATGATGGAGGCGATGCGCGAGATCAACCAGGCGTCTGAGAATATTTCAAAGATCATTAAGGTGATCGACGACATCGCGTTCCAGACGAATATTCTTGCGCTGAATGCAGCGGTAGAGGCGGCGAGAGCAGGAGATGCCGGAAAGGGATTTGCGGTCGTGGCGGAAGAGGTGCGGAGTCTGGCGGCGAAGAGTGCGGCTGCGGCATCAGAGACGGCAGAGATGATCGAGGATTCCATGCACAAGGTCGAGGTCGGCTCCAGTATTGCGGATGACACGGCGAGGGCGCTTGAACTTGTTACGACGGCAGTGAAGGAAAGCGGTGAGCTGATTCGCAGCATCGCGGAATCTTCCAATTATCAGGCGACAGAGATCGCGCAGATCGATCAGGCGGTAGAGCAGGTGGCGCAGGTAGTCCAGAACAATTCTGCAACAAGCGAACAGTGCGCAGCGGCAAGCGTGGAACTTTCGAATCAGGCGAAGAAGATGCAGGAAATGCTTGCAATCTATCAGCTCGGAAATGGAATAGAAGGAACATTATAGAGAACAGTGGTTGTCCGATGAAAAGTCTGAAGCACACCGAGGCGTAAGGCATCGGTGTGTTTTTTTCGGAGGAGGCGTTAGTGTGGAAAATATGGATTACGAAAAGATGCATAATCAGAAAACAGAAAAGATTGTATTGCTGCTTTACATCATTTACGGATGTGCCATGATCGCGGTATCAGTTGTACAGAACCGGGCAAGCTGGATATCGCTTTTTCTGTTTGCCAATGTGGTCACAGGAGGTATTCTGTATTTTGGTCATTGGCGTGATTACCGTTCGCGTGCGTATGCCATGACGCTTATGATGGGAATCATGATTTTGCTCTATGGAACGAGTGAGACGGATATCTATCAGATGTATGCAATCGTGGCGTCATTTACCGTATTTGCAGGTTTTTATGGAATCTGTGATCTGATTGTAATCATCTGCATTGTGACGGCGATGCTCGTCTTTTATCACGGAGGCATTCTAAAAACAATGCAGTTCTTTCCGATTGGGGAGGGTGCGCGTGCGATTCTTATGACCGGAAATATTTTTGTGATGCAGTTTGTTGTATACTGTTGGGTAAAGCAGCGAAATGCGAACGACGCGCGTGCCGAAAAGAACATAGAACTGCTGCAGCAGGCTGAGCGCAGCAAGGATGATTTTCTGGCGAATGTCAGCCACGAGATCCGCACGCCGATCAACACCATCTGCGGGATGAGTGAGGTCGTGCTGGGCGAGGATGACCCACAGAAGATCAAGCAACAGGTTCGTTATATCCAGTATGCAGGGCGTAATCTGATGACTATGGTCAGTGATATCCTGGATTTTTCAGAGCTTCAGGCGGGAACTGTCGAACTGGAAGAAGAGGCATATCATATCACCTCGATGATAAACGATGTCATTCAAATGGGAATGGCGAAAATAGGGAATAAGCCGTTGGAGCTCATCGTGGATTGTGATCCTGCACTGCCGTCCGGTTTGTATGGGGATGAGAAAAAAATCCGCAGAGTAATCATGAACATACTTGAAAACGCCATTAAGTTTACAAATGAAGGCGGCGCTGGTATCAAGATTACAAGGCGCAGGGAGACATATGGAATAAATCTGTGCATTACGATCTGGGACACCGGGATCGGGATGAAGGAAGAGAGTTTGGAAAAGCTTTTTACGAGTTTTGCGCAGGTTGATACCAGAAGGAACCGCACGGAGGGAGGAATCGGAATCGGTCTTGCGATTTCACAGGCGCTTGTCCGTAAAATGGGCGGTGTGATTACAGTGAAGAGCCGCAGCGGTAAAGGGACGACGGTGAAGGTTGTCATTCCCCAGAAGGTGTGGGATGAACAGCCGATTGCAGAGATTACGGACAAGGAGAAGCTAAACATTGCGGTATATATCAATATGGAGCAGTTTGCGATCGACGCGGTGCGCGACGAATACACGGACAATATCATGCACATGGTCGAGCAGCTTAAGGTCTGCTGCAGAATTTGCCGTAACCTGCCGGAGTTAAAACGCAGGCAGGAGAGGGAGCATTTTACGCATATTTTTATCAGTGGTGTGGAGTACAGGGAGGATAGAGAGTATTTTGACAGCCTCGCGGACAGGACACGCGTTATTACGGTCATTGATTCCAATGAGGAAAAGGATATTGCCAATCCGCAGATTGGACGTATTTTAAAACCGTTCTACATTCTGCCGATCATATCGGCATTAAACAATGGGGCAGAGAAGACAGAAGCCGGATATGCACGGCATGTTCAGAGATTTCGCGCGCCTACGGCGCATGTGCTTGTCGTGGATGACAATGAAATGAATATCAGAGTCATAACCGCCTTGCTGGAGAAGTACCAGATTAAGGTGACGGAGGCGGGAAGCGGCAGAGAAGCTCTTGAGAAAATTGAGTCGATGAATTACGATTTTGTGTTTATGGATCATATGATGCCGGGGATGGACGGTGTGGAGACGCTCCGCCTTATCCGCGGAAAGATTGAAAATTATTACCAGAAAGTTCCGGTCATTGCGTTGACGGCAAATGCAATCGCGGGAATGCGGGAGCGTTTTTTGCGGAACGGATTTACGGATTTCCTTGAGAAACCGGTGGAAGCGTCTGTTCTGGAACGCGTGCTGCGCCGGAATCTTCCCGAGGAGAAGATCATTCCGGTCGGGGATGACGAGGAGGATGAGGAGAAGGCTTCTGTACGGAGCTTTGGGCAGGAGAGCGTACAGGAGAAGGAAGAGGCGAATGTAGTCCCGGAGATTGAAGGAGTTGATAAAAAGACAGGTCTGCTGTACTGCGGCGGAGAGGAAGGCTACAGGAAAGTGCTTGAGGGCTACTGCGTGCGGGGAGCGGAACAGCTTGAGAGGATTGCGACACTGTACCAATGTGAGCAGTGGGATGAGTACGTGATCGCGGTGCACGGCATTAAGAGCGTGATGCTCAGTATCGGTGCAGTGAAGGTCTCAGAACTTGCCAGGGCACAGGAGATGGCAGGAAAATCAGGAGATTTTGCATACATCAAAGCGCATTATGGCGAACTGGCGGATGAGTATGCATGTGTTCTTGCGAACATTCAAAAGAGTATGGGCATCGATGCGGTACCCGAGCAGAAAGACAGGGAGCGGGAAGAGGATGTTTTGGATATGTCAGAACTCCATGCGCTCGATGAAGTGCAGATTGAGGAATATACGAGACGTCTGGAAGACCTTGTGTACGATATGGACAGTGAGACGATGCTTGCAGTCATAGGGGAACTGGAACAGTGCAGTTACTGTGGAAAGCCGCTTGCGAAGCCGCTTGCAAAGGTACGCAGAAAGATAGAGATGGCAGATTATATGTCTGCACTGGATACCTTTGAACAGATATGCGTAAGCATAGAAGCATGGGGAAAGGGGAAGGAAAATGCTCAGATGGCTTAGTGACAAGATCCTTGGGAGAGAGCTTGAGTTGAGAGAGAGAATGTTCCGCGTTATCATTCTTATCGGCGGGAGTATGTCGATTGTGGGAATCGTAGAGTGCATGTTCATCATGAACGTCGGTATTATTATCGCGCCGCTGTTTTCTCTGCTCGTCTTGTTGGGAATTGCGCTTTTTATGACGTTTAAATATCACAAGATCGATATGGCCGCGGTATTTATGGGAATCGTAATCATTATGGGGCTGTTTCCGTGTATGTTTTTCTTAAGCGGCGGTATCGAGGGCGGTCCGACGGTCTGGTTCGTACTTGGCTTGTTTTATGTATTTATGATGTTTTCAGGGAAGCGTCTGGCATTTTTCCTCATCCTCTCGATCATCGTAGATGTGGGGACTTATGTGATGGGGTATCTTCATCCGGAATGGATCGTTCCGATGAGGTCGAGACAGGCGGCGTTTTTGGATTCCTGTTTTGCCGTATTGGTGGTCGGCTTTGCGGTCGGAATTATCTTAAAGTTCCAGATGAAGATTTATGAGATCGAATGTACCGTCACATTGCAGCAGAAGGAGGAAATCGAGAAGATCAGTGCTTCCAAGAATGAATTTTTTGCGAATATGAGCCATGAGATCCGCACGCCGATCAATACGATCATCGGCTTGAATGAAATGATCCTGCGCGAGAATACTTCGGGAGAGATCGGTGAATACACCGGAAATATAAAGGCCGCAAGCCGGATGCTTTTAAATCTGGTGAACGATATTTTAGACCTTTCCCGCATGGAAATCAAACGTATTGAGATCGTTCCTGAGGAATACAGGACGGCAGAGCTGTTCGGAGAACTGATCGACATGATTCAGGTCGCAGCCGGGGAGAAAAAGCTTGAGCTTCGCGTAGACATTGACGAGACGCTTCCTGCTGTTCTCTATGGGGATGAGAAGCGAATCAAGCAGGTTGTCCTCAATCTCCTCACCAATGCGGTAAAATACACAGAGGAAGGTTCCGTTACTTTTACGGTGTGCGCGCAGGAGACGGCGGAAGCGGAGATTTGCCTGGAGATTGCGGTGGCAGATACCGGAATCGGTATTCGTAAAGAGGACTTTGACGTGCTCTATGATGCGTTCCGGCGCGTCGATAAAAAGCGGACGAACCATGTGGAAGGGAGCGGGCTTGGACTTGCCATCACAAAGCAGCTTCTTGATCTGATGGGCGGCGAGATTACGGTGGACAGTATTTATACGAAGGGAACGACTTTCACGGTACATTTAAAGCAGCAGGTCGTTGATCAGACGCCGATCGGTAAGCAGGATTTTACGGGCAGAACCCATGTGGAGGAAAGCAGCTACAAGCAGAGCTTTGAGGCGCCGGAGGCGCGTGTCCTGATTGTTGATGATAATGAATTGAATGCGCAGATCGTACAGCGGCTTCTCGCTCCCACGAACATGCAGATGGATATTGCGTGCGGCGGAGAAGCATGTCTTAAAAAGACAAAGCAGAAATATTACCATGTGATTCTCATGGATTATATGATGCCGAAAATGAACGGAATCGAGACGCTGCAGGCAGTGCGCAGGCAGGAGAACGGTCTGTGCCGCGAGTCGGCGGTGATCATTCTGACGGCAAATATTATGATGGATGCACGGAAACTCTGCGCGGAATATGGTTTTGTCGGGTATCTGGAGAAGCCCGTACAGCCGGCGGAATTGGAGGCGGAGATTTTAAGCTTTCTTCCGAACGATATTGTGGAATACCGCAGAGACTTATTGGATGAGTCGGCGGGTGAGGCGCGGATCGAGCAGATTACGCGCCGGGAAAAGAAAAAAATCTATATCGCCTCGGACAGTGTCTGTGATCTGCCGGATGAACTGCTGGAGCGGTACGATATCAAACTGATGTATCTCTATATTGAGACGAAGGACGGGCGCTTTACGGATACGAGAGAGATTGATGCGGATAACCTTTCCATGTACATGACACAGGACAGCAGCGAGGTGCACTCATGCGTTGTATCGGTGGAAGAGTACGAGGATTTTTTTGCGGAGATGCTCACATGCGCCGAGCACGTGATATATGTCTCGATGGCAGCGTATGCGGGAAAAAGCTATGAGACGGCATTGACTGCAGCGAAGGGCTTCGATCACGTGCATGTGATCGATTCCGGACTGGTTTCCGGCGGTGAGGGAATGGTTGCGCTGTATGCCGCAAAGCTGGCTGGTGAGGGCAAAAGCGTCCATGAGATTTGTGAAAGTCTTGAGCAGGTCAAGGGGCAGATCGCCAGCAGTATACTTCTTCCGACATCGCGAATTTTTTATAAGAATGGCTACACGAATGTTGTTACGGCAAAGCTGTGCGATGTATTTCATCTTCATCCGTCGTTTACAGTGCGCCACAGCCGCATTGTGATTACGGGGGTAAGAATCGGAAACGTGGAGCATGCATGGAAACGCTTTTTGCGCTGGCATTTGCACCACAAGCGAAAGATAAATACGGATGTTATTATTATCACGCATGTCGGATGCACGTTAAAGCAGCAGGAGATGATACGGCAGGAAGTCATACGGTGCGTGCCGTTTCACCGGATTTATATGCAGAAGGCGTCTTTTTCCAATTCGTGCAACGCTGGAATCGGCACCATCGGAATCGCTTTTTATACAAAGCAGTAAGTGTAGAGTAAAGCAGAATAAAGGAGGGAATAAGAAATGATAAATCCGTCTTCTATGATGAAGATTATGAATGCAAAGAATAAATTTACGGGGAATCATCCCAAGTTTGTTGCATTTTTAAATGCAGTATTTTCACGGGGGATCACCGAGGGAACGATTATTGAGATTACGGTGAAACGTCCGGGGGAGGAACCGATTACCACGAATATGAAGGTGCTGCAGTCGGATCTTGAACTTATGGATGAATTGAAGGAGCTTGCGAAGTAATCGGAACTTCCGGACTTCCTGCGGCATATGATAGCATTGAAGTTATCTATAGGGAGTATAGAGTGGACTATAATCAGGAGCAATTTTTCCGCACGCAGTTCGATGTGCCAAAGATGCCTTTTTATATGAGCTATCCGATGCAGAACCTTTATCTGACTGAGATGGAGTACGAAAAGGATATGGAACGAATGAAAGAACTGTATCCGAGAGAAGTCGGGAAGATTTTGGAGTGTGTGGAAGACGAGTGCGACAAGATGGAGTATGAGGGAAGCCTGATGTTCGATGAGTATCCTGACCGCCTGATGCTTGAGATGGTGATAAACCGGATCGAGAGAAGAGTAAACGGCGAAGAAAACGACGCGGACATGGAAGCGGAACAGTACCGGGGCGGGGGACGTCCGCCACAGGGGCACAGACCGCCGCCACCGCCGCAGGGAGGACAGGGAAATTATCTGCGGGAGCTGATCGGCGTGATGCTTAATAACGAGATGTACCGGAGAAGATGCAGACATCGCAGATGCCGCCGCTGGTGGTAAAAAAAGCATTGCAGATTTTTACAAAAATGCATACAATATAGCTATCGCGTCTGCGATAGCTATTTTTGTGTGTTAAGGAGGGACGACCGTGCAGAAAGGAACCATAAAAGCAGCCGTTCTATTAGTGATATTTATCATTGCAGTGCTTGTTTTTGGAAGGCTGACGAACCATACGAACGAGGATCTTACGACGGAGATGGAGGACGCCACACTCCCCGTGATCTCCTTGTATCAGGATGGCGTTGAATTGAACGAACTGCACGGGTATGTGACCGAAATGAACGCGGCGTACATGAGAGATTCGATTACGCCGATCGGGGAAGACTGGAAGCTTCCGATTACCATTCAGACGTACCAGACGGCGGTGGACACGATTTCTTATGAAATTCGAAGCCTGGACGCCGAGCGCCTGATTGCGAACTCGGACATCAGCTCCTATGAGGAGAAGCACGGGAAGATTACGGCGGAACTGCAGATCCAGAATCTTTTGGAGGCGGGAGAAGAATATCTGCTGATCATTCAGCTGGAGAGCGGAGATAAGCCGATTTATTATTACACGAGAATCGTGCAGCCCAGGGACTGTTACGTGGGCGAATGCGTGGAGTTCGCGATGGATTTCCATGATAAGACTTTTAACGATGAGATGACAGGATCGCTTGCGACTTATATGGAGAAGACGACCGGAGACAATTCTACGCTGCAGTATGTTTCTTTGCATTCATCCTTAAAGCAGGTCGGATGGGCGAATTTCAAAGGGGAAGAACTGACAGCGCCGATTCCTTCGATTAAGGAGATTACCGGAACCTATAATGTGATCGTGCTGGAATATGTCGTCACAAGCGTTGGTGAGAGCGGTCAGATCGAATATTATAATGTGGAGGAGTATTACCGCGTGCGCTATACCACAAGCCGCATTTATCTGCTTAATTTTGAGCGCACGATGAATCAGATTTTCCGCGGTGAGAATGACAGTATTTACGAGCAGTATATTCAGCTGGGAATCCGTTCGGAGGATGTGGAGTACAAGACGAATGAGGCGGCGAACTGTATCGCGTTTGTGCAGGAGGGAGAGCTTTGGAGTTACAATACCGTGGAAAATACGCTTGCAAAGGTATTTGGTTTCCGCGGATATGAGGGGATCGACAGCCGGGAGAATTATGGCGAACATGAGATTAAAATTGTCGGAATCGACGAGGCGGGCAGCGTTGACTATATTGTTTACGGATATATGAACCGCGGCATTCACGAGGGGGAGGTCGGAATTGCAGTCTACCATTATGACAGCCAGTCCAATACGAATGAGGAATTTGTATTCATTCCGTCGGATAAGTCTTATGAGATCATGAAGTCGGAACTGGGGCAGCTCATGTATGTAAATGAGGGCGGCGAGTTATTTCTCATGGTTGACGGTACAATATACGGTATCGACTTGAATACATTAAAGACGCGGGAACTGGTCAGGGGGCTGACGGATGAGGCGTTTGCGGTGTCTGCCTCCAACCGCAGCGTTGCGTGGATCGATACGGCAGGAGATTCGGCGAGGGGAAGCGATACGATTCATATTATGAATTTGTCAAGCCAGAAGAGCGTGGATATTACAGGCGCGGCAGGAGAGGCAATCAAGCCGCTCGGTTTTATGGGCGAGGACTTTGTGTATGGCATCGCGAAAAGTACGGATATTTTTGAGGATGCTGCGGGAAATGTGACGTTTCCGATGTACCGGATCAAGATACTGGATGTCTCTTCGGAAGAACCGCAGGAACTTAAGACATATGAGAAAAACGGTTATTATGTGGCCGGCGTAGACATCAATGATTACACCATGCATTTAAGGCGCATCCAGTACAACGGTACGGCGTATGTATCTGCGGATGAGGATATGATCATGAACCGTGAAGGCGATACCGGAAAACTCGTAAGTATCGCGACGAGCACGAGCGAGGAAAAGGAGAAGCAGGTGCAGCTTACGCTGACAGGCACGGTAAGCGAAAAAGCACCGAGACTTCTGACGCCGAAGGAGACGATTCTCGAGGAAGATAGAACCATTGCGCTGAAGGATGAAAGCGTCACGAGACATTATTATGTTTACGTGAAAGGCGATGTCGTGCTGGCGACAGACAACGTCACGGAAGCAGTTATTGCTGCGAATGAGAACATGGGCGTTGTCATTGGTGATAATCTGGAATATGTGTGGAAACGTTCGAGGAAGACGACGCAGCCTGCGCCCTCCGAGATCGTGGTCGGCACAGAGGACGCGGGAGCGGGAAGTATCGCGCAGTGTATTAATGCCATGCTTGAGATGGAAGGAATTAACATCAGTGTGGGCGCGTTGATCGAGGGCGGAGAGACGCCGAAAAGTATCTTAAATAATACCATGAGGGAAGTGCGTGTACTTGATCTCACAGGCTGCAGCGTGGATGAAATTCTCTATTACGTGAGCTGCGGCAGCCCTGTGTTCGCGATGACGGGAAGCGATGAGGCAGTGCTCGTTGTCGGGTATGACAGCAGCAGTGTTATCATCTATGATCCGAAGATCCAGACGACTTACCGTCGAAGCCTGTCGGATGCCGACGAAATGTTTGCAAACGCCGGAAACGTCTTTTTCACTTATATCGGCAAATGAAAATGCATAAAAAAGTGAAGATTGTAACAAATAATTCATGAAATTTTAACAGTTTTGAGGTCAATGTATTGCAAATTGTGGGAAGATGAGTTATAGTTCAAAAAGTAGTACTTGAAAAGAGGAAGTGGAGGATTATGAGCAGAAAAGAGGTAGTTGTATCAAATGTCTCAGAGGAACATAATAATCCGGTCGCAGAATTGGTTCAGGTTGCCTGCAAATTTGACAGTGAAATTACTTTAGAGAGCAATAACCGCCGAATCAATGCGAAAAGTATTATGGGAATCATGGCATTCAACCCATCCAAAGGGATGACGGTGAACATCGTTGCTGAGGGCAGCGACGAAGAAGAAGCATTAGTAGCAATGGAGAAGTTTTTAGTTTGTGAGTAGTTGTTTTATTTGAGGAGGAGAAGACTCGATGGAGAAAAAGACGACGGCAAAGGTTGAGGAGACAAAGGCAGCAGCGAAAGCTGCAGAGAGCAAGGCAGCAGTAAAGGTCGAGGAGACACAGGCGGCAGCTAAGGCAGTAGAGGCTAAGGTTGCAGCAAAGGTTGAGGAGACAAAGGCAGCAGCTAAGGAAGCAGAAGCAAAGGTTGCTGAGAAGGCAGAGGAAGTTGTGAAAGAGACGAAGAAGAGAAAACCAAGAACAAAGACAGCGAAGAAGGCTGCAAAGGAAGAGTTAAAGCCGGAAGTATACGTTGAATATCAGGGCAACAGCGCACTGGTAGAGGCAGCGATCGAGAAGGCAAAAGAAAAGTTTGTTGCAGAGGGACACAGAGCATCTTCTATTAAGTCACTTCAGATTTATCTGAAGCCGGAAGATTACGCAGCATACTATGTAATCAATCAGAAGAATTCAGGCAAAGTAGACTTGTTCTAATACATAAGTATTTGACATAAGCAAGGAGCACCGTATCGCGGTGCTCCTTTTGCATATGCATTTACAAATTAATTGCTTTTCTGTTCCTCTTTATACTTAGATACGAGGCGCTGGATACGGTCGTACGGATTCAGCAGATCGCTGATGGAACTGTCGTGGTTCAGCGTGTCGATAATGTAGGCGATGTACTTGCTCATATCGCAGTTGATATAGTACGGCTTTGCCAAAAGCTCCGGCGTCTGGTAGGTAAGGTTGGTAGTAACGACCTTGTATATCGTGCCGTCCGCGACTGCCGTATCAAAACGCTCAAGTCCGTTGGTGAAGAGACCAAACGTAGCAACCACGAAGATGCGGTTTGCCTTTCTCTTCTTTAACTCGGTGGCGACGTCAATCATACTCTCGCCGGAGGAAATCATATCGTCAATGATGATGACGTCCTTCCCTTCTACGGAGGAACCTAAGAATTCATGAGCGACGATCGGGTTGCGGCCATCTACGATCTTGCTGTAATCACGACGCTTGTAGAACATTCCCATATCCAGTCCGAGCACGTTGGCGAGGTATACGGCGCGGTTGGTACCGCCCTCATCCGGGCTGATGATCATCATGTGATCGGCGTCGATCTGCAGATCCTTTACATCTCTTAAGATACCCTTAATGAACTGGTAGGCGGGCTGTACCGTCTCAAACCCCTTGAGCGGGATCGCATTCTGGACACGCGGATCGTGCGCGTCGAAAGTGATAATGTTGTCGACGCCCATAGCGGTAAGCTCCTGCAGCGCCAGTGCGCAGTCTAAGGACTCACGTGCGGTGCGCTTGTGCTGACGGCTTTCATAGAGAAAAGGAATGATGGCTGTGATGCGTCTTGCCTTTCCGCCGACAGCGGCAATGATACGTTTCAGATCGGCGTAGTGGTCGTCCGGGGACATGTGGTTCTCGTGACCGCATACGGTGTAGGTCAGATTATAATTGGTGACATCCACCATAAGATAGAGGTCGTATCCGCGGACGGATTCTTTGATGACGCCCTTCGCCTCTCCGGTTCCGAAACGCGGAACAGCAGTAGAAATAATGTAGGAGTCGCGGCGATAGCCTTTGAATGCCGGATCGTCCTGATGCTGGTGCTGTCTCTTCTCTCTCCAGCCGACAAGGTACTTATCGACTTTAAGACCAAGCTCTTTACAGCTTTCAAGCGGGATGAGTCCGAGGATTCCGTCGGGCATGGTGTCTAAGTTTCTTTCATCATTTGGCATGAATGATTCCTCCATATAAATTGTTACGTTGGTTTATTTCAATAGATTGCTCTAATTGAATACACTAATGATAGCGTTTTAAAATACGAATATCTGCACCGAAAAGGTTCATGACAGTGTAACTGTTGGAAATCCGGGATAACACGCGTTCGGAATAAATGTCGGCAAGCTGGTTCATCCTTAAGTTCGTGGAGATAATCGTGGATTTGCGGCGCAGAATCCGCTCGTTTAAGCACAGGAACAACTGCGATGACGTAAAAGAGTTGGAAAGCTCCGTTCCCAGATCGTCGATGATTAAGAGATCACAGTCAAAAATATTCTCGCGCGCATCTGACATTTCTTTGTTTCGCTGAAATGTGTCCTTGCCTAATATATCAAATAATTGGAAAGCCGTAAAGTAGACTACGGAATATCCCCTATCGAGCAGTTCCTTTGCGATACAGTTGGACAGAAATGTTTTTCCGATGCCGGTATCGCCATAAAAATAGAGATTGTCAAACTCGTTGCCGAAATGGTCGATAAAATGATGGGATTTCACAACGGCATCCTTGATTGTAGCCAAAGAGGAAAGTCCGGTCGCTTCATTGATATCGTCGGCAGAATAATAGTCAAAGGAAAAAGTACCAAAATTCTCTTTCTCCAAAACTTCTTTTTTGAGATTGGACTGTGTGAAAACCGTCTGGAGCGCCGCCTGCCTAAAGCAATGACAGCGCTTGCCGTTTATGTAGCCGGTATCCTTACAGTCCGGGCAGATGTAGGAAGGTGTGAAATAGTCTGCGGGAAACCCGTGCTCCTTTAGAAGAGCCGCCTTCTTACTGCGGTAATCGTCAAGCTGGCGTTTCAGGTCTTTTAACGCGTCAGAATCGCCGTCTAAGAGCTTCCTTGCCTGCGCCACGGAGCAGGAGGCAATTGCGCCGTCTATTTCCTTTAAACCGGGAATCTGTGCGTATGCCTGCCGGGTGCGTTCCTCTAAGACATGCTGATTGTGAAGCTGTCTCGCGTCATATGTTCGAAAAATCTCGTCATACTGTGAATTGCTTAAGGGCATCGGTCATCCTCCAGAAATCAGTGTACATCTGTGGTAAGCAGCAGTTTTTCAAGCTGATCGAAATCATAAGTGCGTTGCTTGAAATTGTTGAATTTATTCGGGCTGGCAGCAGTGGCTGCGACAGCGGTGTTCTTCTTCTGGTTCTGATGCGCGGAATCAAGCTTGACAATATCGGACAGATGATGCACCTTGGCGTCGTGCCAGTTCGCTAACAGCTTGTCCGCATATTCGAAGCTCGGCTGATGCAGACGCTGCATCGTGCGGTTGCACGCCTCAGCAATAATCTCATCTGAAAAGCCGAATTCATTGATCCAACGGCTGATAAAGGAAATCTCCGAGGGGACGAGCATACGCTGCCCGGAGATGCCGAAACAGCTCATGACCTTATAATAGGTCTTGCCGAGCACCGGAGAACCCTGCTTTGCTTCTTCGACGGTTGTGATACCGCGTTTTGCCCAGCCGAGGGCTACCTTTTCTATGTAACGGATGCTGGAATGGTTGTTGCTCACGCAGCTTTCAATCAGATATTCGATCAGTTCTGCGGAAAAACCAAGCCCGTCCTTATCGTACAGATAAGAAATCGTATTGATGTCCGTGGCGCTTAAGGTGCGTCCGAGATAGCGCTCTGTGATGAACAATACATCGGCAAAAGACTCATCCTCGCGGAAATGCAGAATGTCGTCTGCGGAGTACTGGCGCTTGGACGGCACGGATGGCGCAGGAGAATCTTTGACGGCTGCCGCCGGCGGCTGCTGTGCGGTCTGCTCATATTCAGCCGGGAAAGCCCGCTCCAGTGTATCTACGCCGTCTGCCTGTCTGGAAACAGAGTCCAGCAGACGGACTCCGGTCAGATTCTTATCGCCGTCGTACTCAAGCTGCAGCAGATTCATGCGCTCCCAATAGGCGAGCGCGCGCTTGATATCCTTCTCCATGTGTCCGAACTTGTCTGCAATGGAGGAAATAGAAAAAGAAGCCTCCGGCGTATTCATAAGGCGCAGCAAATAAAGGTAGATCTTGACGAACTCCCCGTTTGCATCGGACATATATTCATCGATAAAGGTGTTGGACACACTGGTCGCGGAAATCTGACTGTCATTGTGTAGCGTGATCTTGGCCATAACGAATCATAACCCTCTTTCATAACGAAGTACGGAAGTGTGAAGACATGCTCCGACACGTTCCATTGATGAATTATAGCACAGGTATACCGGATTGAGAAGTACATTTTTTCGCAACAAATCCAGTAAAATCAAGGCTTTACGGAAGTGTGGAAAGTGTGGATAACTGACATGGAAAATTAAGGGAGAAAGTTATGGAAACTGACCGGAAGCCGGGGAAATAGAAATTAGCAGTTTGGAGAAGATGTGAGAAAAGAGCGTTATGTAAACAAAAAAATCCACATTCAAAAGTTGAAGTTTTCCCCAATTTGAATGTGGATAATGTGGATAACTTAGTTCCCGAGCAGATGTTCACCGACGTTTACGATGTCTCCGGCCCCCATAGTTATCAACAGGTCGCCGTTCATACAATTTTTTAATAAAAATTTCTCGATTTCTTCAAAGGAAGGAAAATAGTAGCATTCGCATCCTTTTTCCTTAAGTTTCGCAAGGATGTCCATGGAGCTGACACCGTAGATATTCTTCTCCCGCGCGGCATAGATGTCGGCGAGTACGACTACGTCGGCGAGCGAGAGTACATCGGCGAAATCATCCAGGAATGCCTTGGTTCTGGAGTAGGTGTGCGGCTGGAAGGCGAGCACGAGACGCTTGTGCGGATAATTTGCCGCGGCTGTAAGCGTCGCGCGGATTTCCGTTGGGTGATGCGCGTAGTCGTCGATGACTGTCACGCCGTCCACGCAGCCCTTGTACTGGAAACGGCGGTCGGCGCCGCCGAAATCGGACAGCCCCTTAGCGATCACGTCGCAGGAGATGCCGAGCTCTGTCGCGAGCGCGATTGCCGCGAGCGCATTGGGGACATTGTGCATGCCGGGGACGTGAAGCGTGACGTTCATGAGGGCAGCGTCACGGTGCATTGCGGTAAAGGACGCGCACGCTTTCTCGTCGAACGTGATGTTTGCGGGGTGGAATTCACTGCGCGTATCAATGCCGAAAGTGATGACCTTGGAGGGCAGTCCGTTCGTGATTTCCTCATAATCCGGGATCTCCCTGTTTATAAGGATTGCTCCGTCCGCACGGGTGTTGTCTGCAAATTGATGGAATGAGTGGCGGATATCCTGAATATCTTTAAAAAAGTCGAGATGCTCTGCTTCGATGTTCAGGATGATGCTGTATTTCGGATAAAAGTGAAGGAAGCTGTTCGTGTACTCGCACGCTTCTGAGAGAAAGAAGTCGGACTTGCCTACGCGCAGGTTTCCGTCGATCGCTTTTAGAATACCACCCACAGAGATAGTCGGGTCGCACTCTGCGGCGAGCAGGATCTGGCTGATCATGGATGTCGTCGTGGTCTTGCCGTGCGTGCCGGCAACGGCAATGGAATTCTGATAGTTATCCATGATCTGACCGAGCAGTTCCGCACGCGGCATCATGGGAAGGCCAAGCTCCTTTGCCCGGGCAAATTCTGGGTTATCCTCGCTGATGGCTGCGGTGTAGACGACGAGATCAATGCCTTCTGTGATGTTGTCTGCGGTCTGACCGCAGGCGACCGCAATGCCGAGACTTTCGAGGTGCTTTGTCAGCTCAGACTCCCTTGCGTCGGAGCCGGACACCGTGAAATGCTCCTTGCAGAGTATTTCGGCAAGACCGCTCATGCTGATTCCGCCGATCCCTATGAAATGGATATGTATGGGTTCCTTAAAATTGATTTTATACATAATCATACCTGCCTGTTTTGTAAATTAATTGTAACGCCAATGCTAATTATAACCTTATATTATTAATTTGCAAATTCTTTTGGGATAAAATCTTTTCGACAGAAAAGGAAATGATCCGAAAAAAACGGGTATCTTTGTGCGAAATGTCAAAAAATGGTAGATACGCACAAGAAAATTGTGGAAAATGATGTACATGTGTAAAAGACTATGGTATAATTTATGATGCAAGGAGCAATAGACTGACTAGAAAGACGAGAGGTGATGGACGTGATTCGAAAAGAAATGATAGCTATGCTATTAGCTGGCGGGCAGGGCAGCCGTCTGGGCGTGCTCACTGCCAAAGTTGCGAAACCGGCAGTTGCGTTCGGAGGAAAGTATCGTATTATTGATTTCCCACTCAGCAACTGCATCAATTCAGGAATTGATACTGTCGGGGTACTGACGCAGTATCAGCCGCTTCGTCTGAATACCCACATTGGAATCGGTATTCCGTGGGATTTGGATCGAAACAGTGGCGGTGTGACCGTATTGCCGCCATACGAGAAGAGCGATAACAGTGAATGGTATACCGGAACTGCCAACGCGATCTTCCAGAATATGACTTATATGGAGCAGTATAATCCGGAGTACGTTCTGATTTTATCGGGCGACCATATTTATAAGATGGATTACGAGGTGATGCTTGATTTCCACAAGGAGAACCATGCAGATGTAACAATCGCGACGATGCCTGTGCCGATTGAGGAGGCAAGCAGATTCGGTATTGTTATTGCAGACGAGAATAAGAAGATCATGGACTTTCAGGAGAAGCCTGCGGAGCCGCGCAGCAATCTGGCATCGATGGGTATTTATATCTTTAGCTGGGATGTGTTAAAGGAAGCGCTCTACGCGATGAAGGATCAGAGCGGATGCGATTTCGGCAAGCATATTATCCCGTATTGCCATGAGGGAGGCAAGCGTCTTTTTGCATATGAGTACAACGGTTACTGGAAGGACGTCGGAACACTTGGCTCTTATTGGGAAGCGAACATGGAGTTGGTCGACCTGATTCCTGAGTTCAATCTTTACGAGGAATACTGGAAGATCTATACGAAAAGTGATATTATTGAGCCGCAGTACCTGTCCGCGGACTCCATCGTGGAGAAGAGCATTATCGGAGAAGGAACAGAGGTATACGGAGAAGTACATAATTCGGTCGTAGGAGCGGGCGTCACTATCGGCAAGGGCGCCGTAATCCGTGACTCTATCGTCATGAAGGACACGACAATCGGTGAGAATACCGTGATTGACAAGTCGATCATTGCGGAGAACTGCCAGATTGGAGCAGGCGTCACGCTTGGTGTAGGAGAAGAGGCGCCGAATAAGCTCAACGCGAGCATCTATTCGTTTGGATTGGTAACTGTAGGTGAGGATTCGATTATACCGGATGGTGTCAAGGTCGGCAAGAATACTGCGATTTCCGGGACGACGGAAAAGGAAGACTATCCGAATGGAATTCTTGAGAGCGGTGAAGTAATTATTAAGGCAGGTGACTCAGTATGAAGGCAATAGGAATTATTTTAGCTGGTGGTAATAACAGCCGTATGCAGGAATTATCCAATAAGAGAGCGATTGCAGCGATGCCGATCGGCGGAAGCTATCGGAGCATCGACTTTGCACTCAGCAATATGAGCAACTCCCATGTGCAGACAGTAGCAGTGCTCACACAGTACAGCGCGAGATCCTTAAACGAGCATTTAAGCTCTTCCAAATGGTGGGATTTCGGAAGAAAGCAGGGAGGTCTGTTCGTATTCAATCCGACCGTGACTGTCGACAACAGTTGGTGGTACAGGGGAACAGCGGACGCGATGTACCAGAACATCGATTTCTTAAAGAAGCGTCATGAGCCGTATGTTATCATCACCAGCGGCGACTGCATTTATAAGATCGATTACAATAAGGTATTGGATTATCATATCGCGAAGAAGGCGGATATTACGGTAGTGTGCAAGGATATGGCGCCGGGTGAGGACGTCAGTCGTTTCGGTGTGATCCGTATGAACGAGGACGCGAAGATTATCGAGTTCGAGGAGAAGCCGATGGTATCGAAGTCCAATACGGTATCCGCAGGCATTTACATTGTGCGCAGAAGACAGTTGATCGAGATGTTAGAGCGTAGCGCGGATGAGGAGCGTTGGGACTTTGTTACGGATATCCTGATCCGCTACAAGAACATGAAGCAGATTTATGGCTACAAGATGAAGGAATACTGGAACAACATCGCGACGGTGGAGTCCTATTATCAGACTAATATGGATTTCCTTAAGCCGGAGGTGCGCAAGTACTTTTTCCAGGATGAGCCGAAGATTTATTCCAAGGTGGATGATCTGCCGCCTGCGAAGTACAATGTTGGCTCCGAAGTGCACAATAGCCTGATTGCCAGCGGTTGTATCATCAACAGCAAGGTGGAGAATTCCGTTCTGTTTAAGAAAGTATTCGTTGGAAAGAACTGCGTGATTAAGAATTCCGTCATTCTCAACGACGTATATATCGGAGATAATACCCACATTGAGAACTGTATCGTTGAGAGCAGGGATACGCTGAAGGCGAATACCTACTACTGCGGCGACAACGGAATCAAGATTATTTCTGAGAACAACGAGAGATATGTACTTTAAGCTAGCCATAAAGGGGGACATAAGATTATGCAGATTACAGACGTGAGAATCAGAAAAGTTGAAAAAGAAGGTAAGATGAAGGCAGTCGTATCGATTACTATTGATGAGGAATTTGTGGTTCACGACATTAAGGTAATCGAGGGCGATAAGGGATTGTTCATCGCAATGCCGAGCCGTAAGGCTGCAGACGGCGAATACCGTGACATTGCGCATCCGATCAATTCGGATACCAGAGAGCGGATTCAGCGGCTGATCTTAGACCGCTATCAGGAGACGTTGGAAGCGGAAGAATAGGGGAAGAATTAAGGGGATAGCAAGATTGCAGAAGGGGATGTCTTAGGATGTCCCCTTTTGTGCGCGTATGGATTCCCGATATAAAACACTTGTAAATTCTGAAAACTTCTGTAAAATGGTACGTGGGTTTAGAGCAACAGAAAACAAAAAATGCCAGAAAACGTCAATTACAAACGGGCGGCAGGAGATTATGATGAATCAGTTAAAAGCAGTGATACTTGCGGCGGGCAAAGGAACACGTATGAAATCCGACTTGCCGAAGGTCGTACATACTATCGAGGATAAATGTCTTGTCGATTATGCAATCGAGGCAGCAAGAGGCGCAGGTGCAGAGGAGATATGCCTGGTGGTCGGTTATAAATATGAGATCGTCCGTGAGACGATCCTTCATCAGGACGTCAGATTTGTCTTACAGGAAGAACAGCTTGGGACAGGACACGCGGTAAAATGTGCGAAGGATTTCCTCGGGGATGAGGGTCAGACGTTGATTCTGTTTGGGGATACACCGCTCATTACGGCGGAGACATTGATGCGCCTTAAGGAACATCATGTGAAGAATGGCAGTACTGTGACGGTGCTTTCTGCGATGATCGAAGATCCGACCGGATACGGACGCATTATCCGCGATGCGGAAGGCAACTTTGTGAAGAGTGTGGAGCACAGGGATGCGACGGAGCAAGAGCTTAAGTCTCATGAGATCAACTCCGGCATGTACATTTTTGACACAAAGGAATTGAAGGAAGCGCTTGAAAAAATACAGCCGAACAACGCGCAGGGAGAATATTATCTGCCGGATACGCTTACAATTATCAAGGAGAAGGGCTTGAAGGTGGATGCGTTCGCACTGGACGATCCCGAGGATATTATTGGTGTGAACGACCCGGAGCAGCTAAAAGCGGCAACGGCTGTGATCCGTCGCAGAAATGCGGGCGGCAGATAGCAGGAGCGTGAAAATGGGCAGCCGGTGGAAAGCGCAGCCGGGCAGCAGGCGGCAGATAGCAGGGGCGAATAACAGAGAATGGGAGAAAACGATGTTTTTAATCGTAGGTCTTGGCAATCCGGGCAGACAGTATGAGCATACGCGCCATAATGCGGGATTTGATGTCATGGATGCCATCGCGGATAAATATAATATCAGTATCAGTGAGAAAAAGCATAAAGCGCTCTGCGGGAAAGGCGTCATCGAGGGGCAGAAGGTCGTGCTCGCAAAGCCGCAGACGTTTATGAACCTAAGCGGCGAGAGCGTTGCAGAGCTTTTGAATTATTATAAGCTTGACCCTAAGGAAGAGTTTCTCGTCATTTTTGACGACATCAGCCTTGCGCCGGGCAATATCCGTATCCGCAAGAAGGGAAGCGCCGGAGGGCACAACGGCATCAAGAATATTATTGCGCTGACCGGAACACAGGATTTTAAGCGTATCAAAGTAGGCGTCGGGGAGAAGCCGAAGGGATGGGATCTTGCAGATCATGTGCTGGGACATATGAGCGGCGAGGACAGGGAGCAGTTCGCGCTTGCAATCCCCGATGCAGTATCAGCCGCGGAGATGATTCTGCGGGATGAGACGGATCAGGCGATGAATGATTATAATGGGAAGAAGCGGGAGAAGGAGTCATGAAGACGTTCACGGAACCCATGATGGGGCTAAAGGAGTTTGAGGATCTTGCGGCGGCGCTGCCGAAGCTTTCCGGTGTTCTCCAGATTTCGGGCTGCATTGATGCGGCAAAATCACATATGATGTACAGCATTGGCAATGGTTCTGGAAACAGAATCATTGTCACTTTTCATGAGCAAAAAGCGAAAGAACTGGCGGAGGAATACAGCTTCTTTGATAAGAATACAGCGTATTACCCGGCAAAGGATATCTTATTTTATCAGTCGGATATCCGGGGAAACGTGCTGACAGCGGAGCGTATCAATGCATTAAAGCTGATGTTGGAGAGCGAGGCATGCACTATAGTGACGACATTTGACGGTCTGATGAATCCGATGCCTGCGCCGGGCAGATTTGAATCAGCGGTGCAGCGGATTTCTGTCGGGGACACGGTAGAACTGTCGGATTTTGCGAAGCGCCTGGCAGAGCTTGGATATGAGAAGAACTATCAGGCGCAGACTAGAGGGGAATTTTCGGTGCGCGGCGGCATCATTGACGTGTTCCCGCTGACGGAGGACAATCCGTTCCGCATTGAACTGTGGGGGGATGAGGTCGATTCGATCCGTTCGTTCGATGCGGAGAGCCAGCGTTCGATTGAGAATCTTGAGGAGGTGCATATCTATCCGGCGTGTGAACTTGTGCTGACAAAGGAGGAGCGCGCGGCAGGAATCGAGCGTATCATGGCGGAGGCAGAGAGCGTGGCAAAGAAGCTGCGGGGGGAGATGAAGACAGAGGAGGCGTACCGTGTAAAGTCTGCCGCAGAACAGATTGCGGAGGAAGCGGGTGAACTTGGCATCAGCGCAGGTCTGGACGCGTATCTATCCTACTTTTGTAAAGAACGCGTATCGCTGCTCGACTACTTTGACAGGGAGGACGCGCTGGTTTTTCTGGATGAGACACCGCGCGGCATTGAGCGGGGGATTGCGACGGAGACAGAATTTACCGAGAGCATGAAACAACGTCTGGAAAAGGGATATATCCTGCCGGGGCAGATGGGAGAGCTTTTCTCCTGCAAGGAGATTTTGGCGAAGCTTGCGAGACGCAGATGCATTTCTCTTGTGGCGCTCGATATGAAGAATCCGCATCTTGAGATTGCATCGCGTATCCAGATTCAATCGAAGACGGTCAATCCTTACAATAACAGCTTTGAACTTTTGGTGAAGGATCTTGCGCGCTATAAGAAGAACGGCTACCGCGTGATTCTTCTGTCCGGATCGCGGACGCGTGCCAAGCGTCTGGCGGAGGATTTGATGGATGAGGGGTTAAGCGCCTTTTATACGGAGGACTTCGATCATGAGGTAAAAGACGGGGAGATTATGACGGGCTACGGCAAGGTGAAGAAGGGCTACGAATACCCGATGTTAAAGTTTGTTGTGATTTCCGAGAGCGATATTTTCGGGGGTGGAAAGAAAAAGAAAAAGCACAGGCGTACCTACGAGGGTGAGAAGATAGCAAGCTTTACCGACTTAAATATCGGCGACTATGTCGTGCACGAGAGCCACGGGCTGGGCATCTACCGCGGAATCGAGAAGATTGAGGTAGATAAGACCGTCAAGGACTACATCAAGATCGAGTACGCAGGCGGGGGCAATCTTTACATTCTCGCGACACAGTTAGAACTGATTCAGAAGTACGCCGGGGCGGACGCAAGAAAGCCAAAGCTCAATAAGCTCGGCGGACAGGAGTGGAACCGCACCAAGACGAAGGTCAAAGGTGCGGTCAAAGAGATCGCGGAGGATCTTGTACGCCTTTATGCCGTGCGGCAGAGCGAGAAAGGCTTCGTGTTCGGACCGGATACCATCTGGCAGAAGGAATTTGAGGAAATGTTTCCGTTTGAGGAGACGGAGGATCAGGATGCGGCGATCGCGGCGACCAAGCAGGATATGGAGAGCACAAAGATCATGGATCGCCTGATTTGTGGAGATGTCGGTTACGGTAAGACGGAAATTGCCATCCGCGCGGCATTCAAGGCGGTACAGGACGGCAAGCAGGTGGCGTTTTTAGTACCTACGACGATTCTGGCGCAGCAGCACTACAACAATTTTGTGCAGCGAATGAAGGATTTTCCCGTGAATGTCGATTTGCTCTGCCGCTTTTGCACCAGCGCGGAGCAGAAAAAGACCGTGGAACAGCTAAAGAAGGGACAGGTGGACATCGTCATTGGAACGCACCGCCTGCTCTCGAAGGATGTGGTGTACAAGGATCTGGGGCTTTTGATCATCGACGAGGAGCAGCGGTTCGGCGTGACGCATAAGGAGAAGATTAAACAGCTAAAGACGAATATCGACGTGTTGACGCTCACGGCGACGCCGATTCCCCGGACGCTTCACATGAGTCTTATCGGCATCCGTGATATGAGCGTGTTGGAAGAGCCGCCGATGGACCGCGTGCCGATTCAGACCTATGTCATGGAATATAATGAAGAATTGGTGCGGGAAGCGATTTCCAGAGAACTTGCCCGGGGCGGACAGGCGTATTATGTATACAACCGCGTGCGTGAGATCGCGGACGTCGCGACAAAGATCGCAGAGCTTGTGCCGGAGGCAAATGTCGCCTACGCGCACGGGCAGATGAAAGAGACGGAATTGGAGAATATCATGTACCGCTTTATCAACGGCGAGATCGATGTGCTCGTGTCCACGACGATCATCGAGACGGGGCTGGATATCTCGAACGTCAACACTATGATTATCCACGATGCGGACAACATGGGGCTTTCACAGCTCTACCAGCTCCGCGGGCGCGTGGGAAGATCGAACCGGACGGCGTATGCATTCCTGATGTACAAGCGGGATAAGATGTTGAAGGAAGTTGCGGAAAAACGTCTGTCGGCAATCAAGGAGTATACGGAACTTGGCAGCGGTTTTAAGATCGCCATGCGCGATCTGGAAATCCGGGGGGCGGGCAGCCTTTTGGGCGAAAGACAGCACGGACATATGGAGGCGGTCGGTTACGACCTTTACTGTAAGATGCTGAACGAGGCAGTGAAGGAGGCGAAGGGGATTGCGGTGCAGGAAAGCTTTGATACCTCTATCGACATTGATATCGACGCGTATATTCCGATGGGATATATTCCGAATGAATTTCAGAAGCTTGATATCTATAAGCGTATCGCCGGAATCGAGACGGAAGAGGAGACGGAGGAGATGCTTGAGGAACTGATAGACCGCTTCGGCGATCCGCCAAAGTCTGTCGCAAATCTTCTTTATATCGCAAAGGTGAAATCTATGGCGCACAGCGTCTATTTTACGGAGGTAGCGCAGAAGGGAGAGACGCTTCGGTTTACGCTCTATGAGAAGGCGGGGATCAATGTGGCGAAGATTCCGGAGTTCGTCGCGGCGCAGGGGGCGTCCGTGACGTTTACGGCGGATGCGAAAGCTCCGTATTTTACTTATCATCTGAAAAAGAATTCACGCGATAAGCATGTGGATGCGAAAGAGGTTCTCGAGAAATTTCTTTCGGACGCAAAGTCCCTTCTTCTGGCAGAGGAATGCGGGGAAGGCAATTCCGCCGCAGCGCAGCCCTGACTGTGAAAAAAATATGAAATATATTGCGTCATTCCCGCAAAAGCACTATAATAAAGCAGGATTGTCCGCGGGAGGGGATGCGTGGATGAAAGCAGCGTAGCCTGTGAGTGGAAAGAGGCAGGCGTAAATGGGAGGAACATATGAGAACAAAAAGATGGACCGCAGCGGTACTCGCCGGTGTGATGGCGGCGTCTATGCTGACGGGATGTGGATTGGATAAAAACGAGACGGTGGCGACCTTTGACGAGACGGAGATACCGCTGGGTGTAGCGAATTTCGCGGCGCGCCTGCGGCAGGCGGGATATGATGATTTCTATGTGGCTTATTTCGGCGAGGAAGTCTGGTCGTCCGATATGTACGGAGACGGAACGACGATGCAGGACAACGTCAAGGAAGGCGTGATGCAGACCCTGTTTGATATGTATACGCTGGAAGCGCACATGGTCGAATACGATGTGGAACTAAGCGATGCTGACAAGGCTGCGATTGCGGACACAGCGGCGGCGTTCCTTGCAGCGAATGACGATAAAGCGTTAAAAGCGCTTGGCGCGGACGAAGAGACGGTGGAGCAGTATCTCACGCTGGCGACGATTCAGAGCAGGATGCATGATGCGATTGCCGCGGAGGCAGATACGGATATCAGCGACGAAGAGGCGAACACCGGGACATACAGCTACGCGAGAATTTCCAAGACCACTTATACGGATGCAAACGGCAATTCCGCAGAGTACACGGAGGAAGAACTTACGGAGCTTGCTTCCACGGTGGGGATGTTCGATACGGAAGCGAAGGCGGGAACGCTTGAGGACGCGGCGGAGAAGTATGGCTACAGTGTGTTAAGCGGAACCTTTACCGCAGACAACGATACGCTCGATGAAGCTGTGCTCACCGCGCTTAAGGGCATGAAGGACGGCGAAGTGTCGGATGTGATCGATACCGAGACCGCGTATTATGTGCTTCGTCTGGATGCGAAGACGGATGCAGAGGAGACAGAGAAGACGAGACAGAGCTTAATTGACCAGCGCCAGAGTGACCATTACAGCGAAGTCCTGACAGGTTGGGAAGCAGAGCATACCTGGACGGTGAAAGAGAAGGTGTGGGCAAAGGTCGAGTTCGACAACCTGTTCACCACAATTGTAGAGACAACGGAGACGGAGAGCCCCGGCACGGAGAATGCGACAGAGCAGTAATATAAAGTACAGTACAGCGGGATGCAGACGCATCCCGCTTTTTACTGTGTTGAAGATGAACGGTAAGCTCGCCGGACGCACTGTTTATTCATAGAAAATGCTGACAAACGGCGGGCGTAGTGGTACAATTTTTTTACAAATATTTACATTCGCGGGAAAAAGAATGCGGACGCTGCCGCGGCGAAAATGGATGAAGAATTATAGAAAGAAAAGTTCTGCCGGGCAAAGAAAAGTTCCGCCGGGCAAAGGAAGTTGCAAAATAGCTTCGGAATATGGTATGCTAAGAAGTAATGTAAGGAAGGTTCATATGAAGAAGAATATTGTACTGATTGGAATGCCGGGCGTCGGAAAGAGCACGATCGGGGTAGTACTTGCAAAAGTGATGGGCTACCAGTTCGTGGACGCTGATCTGGTAATACAGGAGAAAGAGGGAAAGCTGCTCTGTGAGATCATAGAGGAAGTCGGCGCCGAGGGCTTTATCGAGGTGGAGAACCGCATCAACAGCAGCATTTGTGTGGAGCATGCTATTATAGCGACAGGCGGGAGCGTTGTCTACGGTGCGGAAGCGATGGCGCATCTTAGAGAGATTGGGACGATTCTCTATTTGAAGCTCCCCTATGAGGAGTTGGAGCGGCGTCTCTGTGATATCAAGGGGCGCGGCGTGGTCTTAAAGGAAGGGCAGACGCTTCGGGATCTCTACGAGGAACGGGGACCGCTTTATGAGAAATACGCGGACGTCATTGTGGAGGAGACGCGGTTGAACGTGGAACAGACAATTGAGAAAATTTTGGAATTGAAGGAACGTTTCCAATGAAAAAAATACAAATTACGAAAAAGGCGGCTGCGCAGGCGGCAGTTGCCGGCGGGGCTGCCGCAATCATAATACTTCTCGGCGTTTCGCAGAAAACTGCGATCGGACAGACATATCAGCGCGTCAGCGTCAACGGGAATGCAATCGGCTGTGTCTCCGAGCGGGTGGACATGGACGATGTTATAAAAGAGGCAAGACGCGAATTGTCTAATGAGACGGGGGAGCGCATAAGCTGTGAGATAGACTGGAACGCGGAGAGCAGCCGGGAACTTTTTTCCGGTTTACTGTCGGAAGATGAATTAAAGGAAGCAGTAAAGGGAATCCTTAGAGAAGAGGGAGCGCAGGGAAAGACACGCGTCTACACGGTGGCAATTGAAGAGTATCGCGCGAATTTTACATCACTGACAGATGTAGAAACATTTCTGAATAAGGTAAAGGCGCCGCTTGACGGGGAGAATGCATATGAGACGATTATTTATGCGAGCGATTCCCATATCAGCGGAATATTGAATGCCGAGCTGGCTAAGAGCGGGACGGAAAGTGAGATTACCCAAGACGAAGCCGCGGGAGAGGATGATGCCGCAAAGGAGGCGGCAGGGGATATATCTGTGAACGGGGGAATTGCAGGCGTGAGCGCGGAATTCTCCGGCGCGGGTGAGAAGGCTGCCGTGTCGGCGGACGGAGTACTTGCAGGTGCGACCGCCGAACTTTCCGATGCGATGGCGTATGCTTTTGCAAATCCAAAGGATAACGGATACGAGAACGGCATTCTCGGTATGGAGTTTATCGAGAGCGTGGAAGTGTTCGAGAATTATGTCGATGCAGACAGGATCTCGGATATTGATACGCAGGTCGCGGAAGTAACCAAAGAGAAAGAATCGAATAAAATATATGTAGTGGAACCCGGTGATTGTCTCTCTGTGATCGCGATGGACCACGATACGACGGTTTCTTCGATTGTTGCGTTAAACGGATTTGAGAATTCGGATGTAATGATCCGTGACGGGCAGGAGCTGATTATCGCAGTTCCGGAACCGGATCTTAAGATACGGCTCACAGTAGGTGAGGTATACGAGGAAGATTACACGGCGGATCCCGTCATTATGGAGAATGATTCCTGGTATACGACAAAAGAAGTTGTACATCAGGAGGGAACGACGGGACACCGTGAGCGAAACGACGTCGTGGTCTACGAGAACGGTGTGGAGACGAACCGTACCTTGCTTCACGAGAATATCATGGTGGAATCGCAGGCTGCGGTCATCGAGCGGGGAACGATTATACCGCCGACATACATCAAGCCGATTTCGGGAGGAAGATACACATCCGGTTTTGGAAGACGCTGGGGGCGTATGCATAAAGGAGTCGACTGGGCGTGTCCGGTCGGCACGACGGTCTATGCATCCTGCGGTGGAACGGTCATTCAGGCGTCTTATAACGGCGGCTACGGCAATAACGTCGTGATCCAGCACCCTGACGGACGAATGACCAGGTATGCGCACAACAGCAAGCTTCTGGTTCACGTGGGACAGCATGTGGAACAGGGAGAGCCGATTGCCTTAAGCGGAAATACGGGACGTTCCACAGGACCGCATGTACATTTTGAAATCTACATCAACGGCTCTGCCGTCGATCCTCTGAAGTACATCAGTTATTAAGATGGAAAAAGTTGTCCGGTATACAAAATGACGGTATTTGTGATATAATAAAAAAAGTGATGCTTGTAAAGCGAAGAACTGCTTGACAAAAACATAGAATAGCTACTATAATTACGTGTTTGTATGAAAGCGTTCATAGAGGTGTGAGATGGAACAGTATGTGATTAAAGGTGGGAATCCGCTGGTCGGTGAGGTGGAAATCGGCGGTGCCAAGAACGCGGCACTGGCAATCTTATCCGCTGCCGTTATGACGGATGAGACCGTTACAATAGAAAATGTCCCGAATGTCAGAGATACGAACGTCCTGCTCAATGCGATACAGGAGATCGGCGCGAAGGTCGAGCGCATAGACGCGCATACGGTCAAAATCAACGGTTCGTTTATCCGGGATCTGAATGTTGACAATGAATATATCCGCAAGATTCGTGCGTCCTACTATCTGATCGGCGCACTGCTCGGCAAATACAAGAGAGCGGAGGTTGCGCTCCCCGGAGGTTGCGATATCGGGAGCCGCCCGATCGACCTTCATATGAAGGGCTTCCGCGCGCTGGGTGCAAATGTTGATATCAAACACGGTCTTGTGATGGCTTCTGCCGACAGGCTGGTTGGGACGCATATCTATCTTGATAAAGTGTCCGTAGGAGCGACCATCAATATCATGATGGCGGCAGCCATGGCAGAGGGCAAGACAATTATAGAGAACGCGGCAAAAGAGCCGCACGTTGTAGATGTCGCGAACTTTCTGAACAGTATGGGGGCGAATATCCGCGGCGCAGGTACAGATGTGATCCGTATTGTGGGTGTGGAGAAGCTTCATGCGACGGAGTATTCGATTATTCCGGATCAGATCGAAGCCGGAACCTTTATGCTCGCGGCAGCGGCTACCAAGGGGGATATCACGGTCAAGAATGTGATTCCGAAGCATCTTGAGGCGATCAGCGCGAAGCTTTTGGAGATCGGCTGCGAGGTGGAGGAGTTTGACGATGCAGTACGCGTCGTTGCATCCAAGCCGCTTCGTCACACGCAGGTGACGACGCTTCCTTATCCGGGTTTCCCGACGGATATGCAGCCGCAGATGGCGGTCGTTCTCGGTATTTCCCAGGGAACGAGCACGGTCACGGAAAGTATCTTCGAGAACCGTTTCAAGTATGTCGATGAGCTGACCCGCATGGGTGCGAACATAAAGGTAGAGAGCAATATTGCGATTATCGGCGGTGTGGATCAGTACACGGGTGCACGCGTGAATGCGCCGGACTTGAGAGCGGGCGCAGCGCTTGTGATCGCAGGGCTTGCCGCAGAGGGTATTACGGTTGTCGATGATATTTATTACATCGAGCGCGGCTACGAGGCGTTTGAGCAGAAGCTTTCCCAGCTTGGCGCGCTAATCGAAAAGGTGAGCACAGAGAAGGATATCCAGAAGTTCTCACTGAAGGTGTCGTAGGATAATAAAGGTGTTATAGGATAATAAAAAGCTGCTGCTTTCATGATTATAAAATCGTGAAGCAGCAGTTTTTTAACTCTATATTAGGAAATAAGCGATTTCTATAAAACAGCCTGAATATGTAATCCGCCCGACGCCGTGTACAGATCGAGGCAGGAACCATCGTCCAACTGGACGATCGGCTTGGAGAGCTGTTTGCTGTTGAGCATGACGATATTCGCGCTCCGTCCGTCGCTTAGGAGAATCCGGTGATTCTGATAAGTATTTGCAATGTGGTTCAGAAACGTTAAGATGAACTTTGCGTCGTATCGCTGTAAGCCTTCGCGCTCGAACTTCTCGATGACCTCGAACGGGCAGAGCGGAGCCCGGTAGGAGCGGGCGGTCGTCATAGCGTCGTAGACATCCGCGATGGTGACGACTCTTGCGACAACATCGATCTCGTCATTCTTTAAGCCGCTCGGATAACCGGAGCCGTCGCAGCGCTCATGGTGGGATAATGCAGCCATCTTCACGTGCGGGTCGAGGTTAAGCGGCTCCAGCAGATCGTAGCTGTACTGCGTGTGCTGTTTGACGAGCGCGTATTCCTCGTCGGTGTATTTGCCCGGTTTATTTAAAATCTCAGCAGGAATCTTTAACTTTCCGATATCATGAAGAAGTCCTGCAAGTGTCAAAAGTTCTACTGCGCCAGCGTCCAGCTTCGACCATTTCCCAATCTGACGGCAGATGAGCGACACGTTGAGGGAATGCCCGTAAACGCTGTCGTCCGACGAATGCATATTGTGCAGCATATTGAACAGTTCCAGAGAGGTCTTGCAGGAGTCAAATAATTCCTCTACTTTGGAGACCAGAAGCTTCGTGTCCAGAGGTATGCCATTGTTCACATAGCCCTCGAACGAGACTCTCATCTGGCTTAAGACAATCGTGTGGTCAATCTGGAAAGACTGGAACTTCTGCGACGTCTTGATCTTCTGCGAATATGATTTGACTGCAGAAGGGCTGTCCAATTGGTCCTCCTCCTCGCCTTCAATGAATACAGACTGGATATTGTAGAAGGTGAGTTGTAATATAGCTTGTTTTGAAAGTGTCTTGCCTTTTTTGAAAATAATCTGTCCGCTTGGGGTCGTCACGTTGCGGGCAAGAACCATTCCTTCCTTTAAGTAGTACGATGCAACTTCTTTCATGGTAAAGCTCCTCGCATTGTAAATTTGTTCCAACTACTAATAGTATAGGATTTTCAAACTGGAAAGTCAATAAAAAGCTTGACATATATAGGGAACGGGTATATGGTAATACTATAGATTTGAAAATTCAATATTGTGTAAATTTTCTTATTCAGAGTGATGGAGATACATAGGATCTGTGAAGTCACGGCAACCCCTCTACGGAAGGTGCCAACCTGAGCGAGCAAATGCTGTTTTTAGAATATCTGCCTGTCGGCGGAGATCTGTGATAGTTCGAACAATAAGAGGATTTGATCATCTATATTTGTCACTTCCGCTTGTTTTTCGCAAGCGGCTTTTTTATGCGCAGATCCGCAAAGGGAAGTTTACTGCTGACGCAGTATGCGGGTTGCGCGGCGAGTAGGGAGAAAATCTTCCCTGCTCGATTTTTCACAAGTGTTTTACACGACACAGAAAAGGAGTATACGATGGAGAAAAGATTATTTACCTCAGAGTCTGTAACAGAAGGGCATCCGGACAAGGTCTGCGATGCGGTTTCCGATGCAATCTTAGATGCATGCATGGCGCAGGATCCGATGAGCCGCGTCGCATGTGAGACGGCAAGCTGTACCGGATTTGTTCTGGTGACGGGAGAGATTACGACGAAGGCAAAGCTTGACATTCCGGCAATCGTGCGGGAGACGGTCAACGAGATCGGCTACAATGACGCCAGGACAGGCTTTGACGGAAATACCTGTGCGGTCATGGTCGCGCTTGACCAGCAGTCGCCGGATATTGCGATGGGCGTTGATAAGGCGCTCGAGGCGAAGGAGGGCGTGCTTAAGGATGAACTTGACACCGGAGCGGGCGATCAGGGTATGATGTTCGGTTATGCGACGAACGAGACGCCGGAACTGATGCCGTATCCGATTTCTCTTGCGCATAAGCTTGCACTGCAGCTTGCGAATGTGCGCAAGGACGGTACGCTTCCCTACTTAAGACCGGACGGAAAGACGCAGGTTTCCGTGGAGTACGATGAGGAGGGCAAACCGGTGCGTCTGGAGGCGGTCGTGCTCTCAACGCAGCATGACGAGGATGTGACGCAGGAACAGATTCACGCGGATATCAAAAAGTACGTGTTCGATCCGGTGCTTCCGAAGGAGATGGTGGACGCTCAGACGAAGTTCTTTATCAATCCGACCGGACGTTTTGTCATCGGCGGACCGCACGGGGATGCAGGTCTGACCGGACGTAAGATTATCGTGGACACCTACGGCGGCTATGCGCGTCACGGCGGCGGCGCATTCTCCGGCAAGGACTGCACGAAGGTGGATCGTTCCGCGACGTATGCAGCGCGCTATGTGGCGAAGAATATTGTTGCGGCAGGGCTTGCAGATAAGTGTGAGATCCAGTTGTCCTACGCGATCGGCGTGGCGCAGCCGACCTCTGTCATGGTGGACACCTTTGGGACAGGAAAGCTTTCGGATGAGAAGCTTGTTTCCGTCATCCGTGAGAACTTTGATCTGCGTCCGGCAGGCATCATTAAGATGCTGGATTTAAGAAGACCGATCTATCGTGGTACAGCGGCGTACGGACATTTCGGACGCACGGATCTGGATCTTCCATGGGAGGCGACCGACAGGGTGGACATCCTGAAGAAATACCTGTAGGTGACGGTTTGCAGCAGGCTGTGATTTATGAAAAGTTTAGACATTTTTACATAAAATAAATAGGTTTTTGTACTTTTCATGGTATAATGGGTCATAGGATCATGTTCTATGATCCATTTTTTATGGACAAGAAGGGTATCGTATGAAGTTCAAGAATAAAATCATTATTTCCTTCTGCATTATCATATTTATTCCGATTCTTTTGGCGATCGGCGTGCTGTTTGGTTTTCAGCAGATTCAGTTGAAGGCGATCCAGCAGAGGTACGGCGTCGAGAATGATGATTACAGTTATTTTTCCAATTCCATGCAGCTGCTCAGCCGTTTTACACAGGATTCTTTTGAAAAGCTGGCGGATCAAGCGAAGACAAATCCCGGAGTGTTGGAGGATAGTGCCTATCTCGCACAGATGAACGCGGTGCTGGGGGAGAAGTATTCTTATCTGGTGGTGCGCAAGGGGGATGCGCTGCTCTACGTCGGTGGGAATACCAGCCAGGAGTTTCTTTCGGAGCTTCCGCCTTACGGAGGCGCCAAGGAGGGGGCGAATCGCGGTGTCTATGTAGACGGGGAGGAACAGGCGCTTATCAAGCAGATTGATTTTGTCTGTGAGGACGGCAGTGACGGAAGTATTTTTATTGTCACGATTTTAGAGGAGACGGTGCCGGAGATCAAGAGCCTGATCGCAGACGGACTTGTCGCTGTTGCGATGATTCTCGTGCTGACGGCGGTCATGCTCACAGTCTGGATCTATACGAGTTTTATCAATCCGATCAAGAAGCTGCAGGTGGCTGCGCAGAATATCAAGGACGGGAATCTGGATTTTACGGTGGAGGTGGAGAGTAACGATGAGATCGGAGAGCTTTGCCGCACGTTCGAGGAGATGAGGCAGCGGCTTAAGGATAATACGGAGGAGAAGCTTTCGAGCGAACGTGAGAATAAGACGCTGATCAGTAATATTGCGCACGACCTTAAGACGCCGATCACGGCGGTCAAGGGCTATGCGGAAGGTCTGATCGACGGTGTGGCGGATACGCCGGAGAAGCGGGATAAGTATATTAAGACGATCTACAATAAGGCGAACGAGATGGATACGCTTATCAATGAGCTGACCTTGTATGCGAAGATCGATACGAACCGTATACCGTATAACTTTGCAAAGCTGAATGCCTCGGATTATTTTAATGACTGCGTGGAGGAGATCGGGCTTGACCTTGAGGCGAAGAATATCGGCCTGGGATATTTTAACTATGTGGACGAAGATGTGCTGATTATTGCAGATCCGGAGCAGCTAAAGCGCGTGGTCAACAATATTATCGGAAATTCGGTCAAGTATCTGGACAAGCAGAAGGGGCAGATCAACATGCGCATCAAGGATGTCGGCGATTTTATCCAGGTGGAGATCGAGGACAACGGCAGGGGAATCGCAGCGCGCGACCTTCCCTATATCTTTGACCGGTTCTACCGCGCGGACGCGTCCCGCAATTCGGCGACGGGCGGAAGCGGGATCGGTCTGTCGATTGTGAAAAAAATCATCGAAGATCATGGTGGGAAGATATGGGCGACGAGCAAGGAGTCGATCGGAACCGTCATGTATTTCGTGATTCGAAAATATCAGGAGGTGCCATATGAGTAAGGTATTGATTATTGAAGATGAGGTGGAGATCGCGGATCTCGAGCGGGATTATCTGGAACTGAGCGGCTTTGAGGTCGAGACGGAGAACGACGGAACAGTCGGCTTAAAGCGTGCGCTCTCAGAGGATTTTGATATGTTCATTCTTGACCTCATGCTGCCGGGCGTGGATGGATTTGAGATATGCAAAGAGATCAGGGAGGAGAAAAATACGCCGATTCTGATGGTTTCCGCTAAGAAGGATGATATCGATAAAATCCGCGGATTGGGTCTGGGAGCGGACGATTATATCACAAAGCCGTTTTCACCGAGTGAGCTGGTCGCGCGCGTGAAGGCGCATCTGGCGAGATATGAACGGCTGATCGGCAGTAACATGCCGGAGAACGATATTGTAGAGATTCGCGGCATCCGTATTGACAAGACGGCGCGCCGTGTGTGGGTCAATGGGGAGGAGAAGCAGTTTACGACCAAGGAATTCGACCTTTTGACGTTTCTCGCGGAGAATCCGAACCATGTATTTACGAAGGAAGAATTGTTCCGTGAGATCTGGGACATGGAGTCGATCGGGGATATCGCGACGGTGACGGTGCATATCAAGAAGATTCGTGAGAAGATTGAACTGAATACCAATAAGCCGCAGTATATCGAGACTATCTGGGGCGTCGGGTATCGGTTCAAGTTGTAGGAGCAGAGATGGACTTATCAATTCTATACGAGGACGAAGAGCTTCTTGTCTGCCGCAAGCCCGCGGGCGTGGCAGTGCAGACGAAGAAGCTGGGGCAGGCGGATATGGAAAGCCTGCTTAAGAACTACCGCGTGGCGCGGGGCGAGCAGCCCTATATCGGCGTCGTGCACCGCTTAGATCAACCCGTTGAGGGCGTGATGGTGTTCGCTAAGACGAAGGAGGCGGCAGCGGCGCTCGGTCGCCAGATTGCGGCAAAGCTTGCGGATAAATGTTATTATGCACTGGTGGACGGCGCGCCGGAGAAGAAAAGGGGAACGCTCGTGGATTATCTGGTGCGTGACGGACGGACAAATACGTCGTCGGTCGCAGAGTGCGGCACAAAGGATGCGAAGCGCGCGGAATTGTCCTATGAGGTCACGGAGCAGAAGAACGGGCGTGCGGTCCTTAAAATCCGGCTTGAGACGGGGCGACATCATCAGATCCGCGTGCAGCTTGCGCACGCGGGCATGCCGATCGTTGGCGATCGGAAGTACAATTTCAAGGAAAATATCACTCCGTCTGGGGAAGGGCTTTGCCTCTGTTCCTACCGGATCGGTTTTCGACATCCGAAAAGTCATAAGAATCTTGCGTTTGAAATTGACAAGCCTTACCATTTATCATAAAATCTAAAGTTGTGCAGAAGGTTTTGCACGGAAGATAACTTGAAAGCTGCTTGCAATGGCAGTAAGAGCTATGAAAAGGAGATAGATGATGGCGAAGGAGAATAAGAAGCTGGTCGAGGCGATCACATCGATGGATGTAGATTTCGCCCAGTGGTACACGGACGTTGTAAAGAAAGCGGAACTGATCGATTATTCGTCGGTAAAGGGATGCATGATTATCCGTCCGGCGGGCTATGCTATTTGGGAGAATATTCAAAAGGAGCTTGACCGCAGATTTAAGGAGACAGGTGTGGAGAATGTCTATATGCCGATGTTCATCCCGGAGAGTCTGCTTGAGAAGGAGAAGGATCATGTGGAGGGATTTGCCCCGGAGGTTGCATGGGTGACGCACGGAGGCTTGAATCCATTGCAGGAGCGTCTTTGTGTAAGACCGACTTCCGAGACATTGTTCTGCGATTTCTATAAGAATATTATCCAGTCCTACCGCGATCTGCCGAAGGTGTATAACCAGTGGTGTTCCGTGGTTCGCTGGGAGAAGGAGACCAGACCGTTCCTGCGCTCGAGAGAGTTCTTATGGCAGGAAGGACACACGGCACACGCGACGGCGGAGGAAGCCGAGGAGCGCACGATTCAGATGCTGAACCTCTATGCGGACTTTTGCGAGGAAGTTCTTGCGATGCCTGTTATCCGCGGACGTAAGACAGAGAAGGAGAAGTTTGCGGGGGCGGAGGCGACCTATACGATCGAGGCATTGATGCACGACGGCAAGGCACTGCAGTCCGGCACAAGCCACAACTTCGGCGACGGCTTTGCAAAGGCGTTCGGCATCCAGTATACGGATAAGGACAATAAGCTTCAATATGTATATCAGACGTCATGGGGCATGACGACACGTCTCATTGGCGCGATCATTATGGTGCACGGGGATGATTCCGGTCTGGTGCTGCCGCCGCGGATCGCTCCGGTACAGGCAATGGTGATTCCGATTCAGCAGTTCAAGGACGGCGTGATGGATAAGGCGAAGGATGTGTGCGAGCGTCTCGGAAAGGTGTGCCGCGCGAAGCTGGACGATTCCGACAAGAGCCCGGGATGGAAGTTCTCCGAGCAGGAAATGCGCGGAATCCCGGTTCGCATTGAGCTTGGACCGAAGGATATCGAAGCGGGAAAATGTGTGGTTGTCCGCAGAGATACGAGAGAGAAGATCGAGGTCGGTCTTGATGAGGTTGAGAAGAGGATACCTGAGCTTCTTGATACGATTCAAAAAGAGATGTTCGAGAGGGCGAAGGCGCACCGCGACGCACATATCTGGGATGCGCACAACTATGAAGAACTGTGCGACATCGCGGCGAACAAGCCGGGCTTCATCCGCGGTATGTGGTGTGAGGATCAGGCGTGTGAGGACAAGATCAAGGAAGAACTTGCGGTAACTTCCCGTTGTATGCCGTTTCACGATCAGGAACAGATCGCGGGCATCTGCGTGTGCTGCGGCAAGCCTGCGCATAAGCTTGTATATTGGGGAAAAGCATATTAAGAGTACGAGGGAACGTGTGAGACATGCGTTCCCTTGTGTGTTTAAAGGAGAAACCTGTGAATAAGAAGGTACGGATTGAACTGCCGGAAAAAGTAAGCTATATAATAAATACGTTGAACCGGAACGGTTTCGAAGCCTACGCGGTGGGCGGCTGCGTGCGCGATTCAATGCTTGGGCGGGCGCCGCAGGACTGGGATATCACAACGTCGGCAAAGCCGCATCAGGTAAAGGAACTTTTTCACCCCACAATCGATACAGGCATTCAGCATGGAACGGTGACGGTCATGCTCGCGCATGAAGGGTTTGAGGTCACGACCTACCGGATCGACGGGGAGTATGAGGATGCAAGGCATCCGAAGGAGGTCTGCTTTACCTCGAATCTACTGGAGGATCTAAAGCGGCGTGACTTTACGATCAATGCGATGGCTTACAATGAGACGGACGGTCTCGTTGACGCGTTCGACGGAATCGGGGATCTAAAGCGCGGCGTGATACGGTGCGTGGGAGATCCCAGGGAGCGTTTTACGGAGGATGCCCTTCGGATGCTTCGCGCAGTCCGCTTTGCGGCACAGCTTGGGTTTTGCATTGATGCGGGGACGCGGGAGGCGATCGCTGCGCTTGCGGGAAATATTGCGAAGGTAAGCGCGGAGCGCATTCAGGTGGAACTGGTCAAACTCCTTATGTCTGACAATCCGGGAGAGCTTGAAACGGCGTATGATACCGGACTGACGGCTGTTTTTCTGCCGGAATTTGACCGGATGATGGAGACGGAGCAGAATAATCCACATCATTGTTATACGGTCGGGAGGCATACGCTCGCCGCGCTTTGCGGCGTGCCGGGGGATAAAGTGCTGCGGCTTGCCATGTTGCTGCACGATGTTGCAAAACCGGTCTGTCGGACGACGGATGAGGAGGGAGTCGATCATTTCTACGGACACCCGGCGGAGGGGAGCGGGATGGCGCGCACGATACTGCGGCGGCTGAAATTCGACAATGACACGACAAACCGTGTCTGCCGCCTCGTGCAGTGGCATGACGATAACCCGGAACTGACGAAAAGGAGTGTGCGCAGGGCAATCCACCGGATCGGGATGGGGCAGTATCCGGCACTCTTTGCAGTGAAGCGCGCCGATATTCTTGCGCAGAGCGGATATCAGAGGGAGGAAAAGCTTGCCTATGTCGACGCGTATGAGCGGATGTATGAGGAAATCCTTGCGCGGCAGGAGTGTCTTACGATAGGGGAACTTGCGGTTACGGGAAACGACCTGATTGCGGCCGGCATGGAGCCCGGGAAGGAAATCGGAGCTATGCTAAAGCAGCTTATGGAAATCGTGTTGGAAGAGCCGGAAAAGAACACAAGAGAAGAACTTATAAAAATCGTATCAGACCTTCGGTCATGAATTGGGACCCCCCCACATATGATGAATAGACACGGTGATGTAACCGTAGATGAATCGTATGGAGGGGTTTTCATGTATAATCGGCCTGAACAGGTATTGGAACAATATGAACTGGAAGTGAAAGCTGTTTCCAAAGGGCGTGAGAGTTATATTTGTGACACCAGTGAGGGACAGAAGCTTTTGAAGGAATATAGAGGCTCTATGGAGCGTGCGGAATTTCTGGCGGGGATGTTGGCGCACCTTGGCGGACAGGGACTTATGGCAGAGACCGTGACCCGGACGAAGGAGGGGGCGCCCATTGCCGTGGCGGAGGACGAAACGAAATATATATTATTGTCGTCGTATCAGGGAGCAGAGTGTGACACCAGAAGCCGCGACGACATGACCGCGGCGGTGCGAAAGCTTGCGGAACTTCATAATGCGGCAGAGTCTTACCGCGAAGAGATTCCGGGGTTCGTGCGCTCTGACTCGAAGGAGCTTCTGCGTCTCTATGAAAAGCACAACAGGGAGTTGGTAAAAGTTAAGAATTACATACGTGCCAAGAAGAAAAAGAATGAGTTCGAGATGCTCTTTTTCGGACAGTATGCGAAGTTCATGGAGAAAGCGGAAAACGTGACGGAGCGCCTTAAGGAGATGGAACCTTCGGAGGATATGACAGGCTTCTGTCACGGCGACTATAATCAGCATAATGTTGTGTTTGTAAAGGGCGGCATGGCAATCGTTCATTTTGACAGCTTTGCGTATCAGATTCGCGTTGGCGATCTCGCGAACTTCATGCGAAAGATGCTGGAAAAGAATAATTGGAACACCGGGCTTGGCATGGATCTTATCCGGGCGTATGACGATGAGAGGAAGCTTACGCCGGAGGAACTTTCCTATCTGTATCTCTACCTCGCATACCCTGAGAAATTCTGGAAAATCGCGAACCATTATTACAACACGCACAAGGCGTGGGTGTCCGGGCGCAATATAGAAAAGCTCGAGAAGTTCATAAGGCAGGAAGACGACAGAGAACGTTTCCTCGAGATGTTGTTTCATTTTACCTCAAAATAGGGTATAATGTCCACGTAAGCATTGAGCAGTGCCAGGGCGAGGCATGGCGGATTCCTGTGCTTGCACAGAGGAATCTGTCATGGTGAGAACTGATAGGGCGAAAGCCCGTGAACGAGCGGGCTTTGCACGCTCGTTCGCACTGCGGGGCAAATTACAGTGCACATTGACAGATAAAAGGAGAATCCACTTGAAGATAAAATTATTTCATTGTTTGACATTGATACTCGGTATACTGATGCTTGCAGGCTGCGGCGGCAGATCAGACCCGCTTGTTACGGGGCGGTATTACAATCCTGCCAGTGAGACGGCGGGCGAGAGCGAGCCTGGGGCAGAGCAGGAGAGCGCACCGCAAGATCCTCAGGCAGTTGAGACGACGGAGCTTGCGGAGCAGGCGCATACGTCGCTTAGTGCGGATCTGTTCCTGATTACAGGCAATGATATGCAGTCGGAATGTTTGATTTTAAAGCAGCTTGCCTCGGGAAAGCAGTATATGTACAATTATTCGGTTACTACCAGATTTCTCGACAAATACGGCAACCGAGCGACAGTTTCCTATTTTGAACCGGGCAGGATCATTACTGTCGGCAAGAAGGATATGCAGGGAAGGCTGCTCGAAGCGCAGGTATCCGATGTGGCGTGGGAGTACCCGGGAGTCACGAAGTATTCGTGCGACGAGGAGCGGGGTGTGTTTACGATTGCAGATACGAATTACTCCTATTCGGAGGGACTCTTTATCAATTCGGACGGAAGCATGCTTGGGCTTTCCGATCTGACGGCAATGGACACTCTGCGTGTCATCGGAATCGACAAGGAGATTTATTCCATTTCTGTGACGACGGGACACGGAGAATTAAAACTCACCAACACGAGCCTGTTCGACGGAAGTTATATTCAGGTAGGCAGTAAGATTTTCTCAGAAATCACATCGGAAATGTCACTTGAAGTCCCTGAGGGAACTTATACCGTGGCGGTCGCGAACAACGGCTGGGGAGGAAGCACGGAGGTCACAATCGCCAGAGGACAGCAGACGGTGCTCGATCTTGATACCTTAAAGGGAGAAGGACCGAAGTTCGGAAGTATCCTTTTTGCAGTGGATGTGGAAGGCGCCATTTTGCAGATCGATGGCAAAGTCGTGGACTACAGCAGCCCGGTGGACCTACAGTACGGCGTTCACACACTGACGGTGACGGCGGATTCCTACGACACTTACAGCAAGAAACTGTATGTGAATTCGAAGGAGGCGACGATCGTGATCGGAATGACAGGGCAGAGTACGGCTTCCGGGTCGGATACGTCAAAGACGGAATCTTCGGATGATGCGGACACGACAACAGACACGGCCCAGGCGGGATCACTTGCGGGAAGCCTCGCAGGAAGCCACAGTGCGGGAAGCACGGGAAGTACGGGCGGTACAGGCACATCCAACAGCGTGTCGAACGCGACCGGTGAGGCGGAACTGAATGCCATTGTCGACGGACTTCTGGAGGAGAAAGATGAGAACGAGACTTCAGATTACCTTTCCACAATTGTAGAAGCACTGCTGAAACTGAAAGATAATTAAGAAAATGTGGATTGTATCATAAATGAACAAGAATAGTACTTGAAAAAGTAGTGCGGCAAAGATAAGATAAAGATATAATATATACAGGAGGGATAGTAAGATGGGATATAGGGAAAATTATGAAGCATGGCTGAATAATCCGTATTTTGATGAGGCGACCAGAGAGGAGCTTCGCAGTATTTCCGGTGACGAGAAGGAGATTGAAGAGCGCTTTTACATGGATCTTGAATTCGGTACGGCGGGACTGCGCGGGATTATCGGAGCGGGAACGAACCGCATGAATATTTACACAGTGCGAAAGGCAACGCAGGGGCTGGCAAATTATATTGCCAAAGTAGGGGCAAAGGCGAAGGGCGTTGCAATCGCATACGACTCCAGAAGAATGTCGCCGGAGTTCGCAGATGAGGCGGCGCTCTGCCTTGCGGCGAACGGGATCAAGGCGTATGTGTTCGAGTCTTTAAGACCGACGCCGGAGTTGTCTTATGCAGTGCGTAAGCTTGGCTGTACGGCAGGCATCAATATCACGGCAAGCCATAATCCGCCAGAGTACAACGGTTATAAGGTATATTGGGAGGACGGCGCGCAGATCACACCGCCGCACGATGCGGGAATCATGGATGAGGTGCGTGCAGTGACGGATTATGCAACTGTGAAGACGATGCCGCTTGACGAGGCGAAGGCGGCGGGGCTGTATCAGGTTATCGGAGCGGATATTGATGATCCTTACATTGAGGAATTAAAGAAGCTGGTGCTGCATCAGGATTGCATCGACGCAGTGGGCGCAGATATGAAGATCGTGTATTCTCCGCTTCATGGTACAGGAAATATTCCGGTGCGCCGGGTGTTAAAAGAGCTTGGTTTTCCGAATGTCTATGTTGTACCTGAGCAGGAACTTCCCGACGGAGAGTTTCCGACGGTCAGCTATCCGAATCCGGAGGCGGCAGAGGCTTTCGAACTGGGACTTGCACTCGGTAAGAAGGTAGACGCGGATCTGATTCTTGCGACAGACCCGGATGCGGATCGTCTCGGTGTGTATGTCAAGGATTCTAAGACGGGCGAATATCACAGCCTTACCGGAAATATGTCCGGCTGCCTGATCGGTGATTATGTTATCGGACAGCGCAAGGAACTTTATGGACTGCCGGAGGACGGTGCATTTATCCGTTCGATCGTATCGACGAATATGGCGGATGCAATTGCGGAATACTATGGAATAGAGCTGGTTGAGGTTCTCACCGGATTTAAGTTTATCGGGCAGAAGATTCTTGAGTTCGAGAACACAGGCAAGGGAACATATCTCTTTGGCATGGAGGAGAGTTATGGTTGTCTGACCGGAACTTACGCGAGAGATAAGGATGCTGTCGTTGCTTCCATGACATTATGCGAGGCCGCAGCTTACTACAAGACGAAGAATATGACACTGTGGGATGCAATGCTTGCTATGTACGAGCGCTACGGTTATTACAAGGATGATGTGACGTCCATCACCTTAAAAGGTATCGAGGGACTTGCGAAGATCCAGAAGATCATGGATACGCTTCGCGAGAACGCTCCGTCCGAGATCGGCGCTTACAAGGTAACGGCAGTCCGTGACTACAAAAAGGATACCATTACTGATGCGGCATCCGGCGCAGTAAAGCCGACAGGTCTGCCGTCATCCAACGTTCTGTACTATGAGATGACAGACGGTGCTTGGGTATGTGTCAGACCGTCCGGAACAGAGCCGAAGGTGAAGTTCTATCTGGGCGTAAAGGGCAGCTCCTTAGAGGACGCGGACGAGAAATCACAGGCATTGTCACAGGCGGTTCATGCTATGATCGATGCAATGCTGTAAGGAATAACGCGGAAAATCCCCATATTTTGGGGATTTTTCTTGACAAAGGGGAAAAAAACAAGTATAAATAGGAAGTAGGTATTTTCAAGAAGCCTCGAATATCATTTATATCGAAAATCCAGAGGAGGAATTTTTAACATGAACAAAGCAGAGTTAGTAGCAGCAATGGCTGAGAAGACTGAGTTAAGCAAGAAAGACGCAGAGGCAGCATTAAAGGCATTTACTGATGTTGTTGCTGAGGAATTAAAGAAGGGTGAGAAGATTCAGTTAGTAGGATTTGGAACATTCGAAGTATCCGAGAGAGCTGAGAGAACAGGAAGAAATCCGCAGACCGGCAAGGAGATGACCATTCCGGCTTCCAAGGCTCCGAAGTTCAAGGCTGGCAAGGCTTTAAAGGACATGATCAACTAAGCTGTATAGATGCTTATAAGAGTGGATTCCGCACTGCGAAGTCCGCTCTTTTTATTTGCACGAGGGAGCTTGCTCCCGAGTGGGCACTGCGTACTCCCGAGTGAACACTGCGAAGTGCCGGACCTACACTGCGCAAATGCCAGTAAAGGAGAAAGAGAGGGGAAAAATGCGTTTAGACAAGTTTTTAAAAGTATCGCGCCTAATCAAGCGGCGCACCGTCGCGAATGAGGCATGCGATGCGGGACGTGTGTCGGTGAACGGCAAGCCTGCCAAGGCGTCGGTGAACGTCAAGGTCGGGGACATTATTGAAATCGGTTTCGGCACAAAAACGGTCAAGGTTCGTGTGCTGGATATACAGGACACGACGAAGAAGGACGAGGCAAAAGATTTATTTGAATATGTATCATAAATGAGGACACCTCCCAATATATTATTTATAGAGAATGATAGCGGGAGGTTTTTCTATGGATGAGAGAAATAGCAGCACGGCAAAATCACACAAGGTCCTGCTGATAAATCGGGGAAGCGGCGCATTCAGCGGTGTGGTGGACGTTCTCTCCTTTGATGTTGCGGAGATACTCTTAGAGACGGAGCTGGGCATGCTCCTGATCAAAGGACACGATCTGCACGTGAACCGCCTGAGTCTGGAGAAGGGCGAGATCGATATCGAGGGAAGAATTGATTCGCTTGCATATTCGGATGTAAAGAGTGCCGGGAAACAGGCGGAATCACTGCTTGGAAGGCTGTTTAAATAGATGGTAGTCAGTGAATCGATCAGTCAGGAAGCGTGTTTTTTAGGAGTTTCCGTTCTTGTGGGAATGGGACTGTTCTTTTTGTACGATATTCTGCGGATCATAAGACGGCTTGTGCCGCACGGCAACATTTGGATCGGCGCAGAAGATTTCGTGTATTGGATGATCTGCACAGGTACAGTATTCGTCATGCTTTATCAGGAGAACGACGGCATGGTGCGCGGTTTCGCGCTGGGCGGGCTGCTCGTGGGGATGGGGATATACTATCTGCTGCTTAGCCGTCTGGTCATTCGTATGAACGTGCTTGTCTGGAAGAAGGTGCTGGGATTCCTGGGGAAAATATTGGGATTTTTCCTGCGCCCTGTGAGTAAGGGCGGAAAAAAAGTCGGACGATTTTTCATAAAACGATTGAAAAAGTTTATCAGAGCAGTTAAAATGAGTTTATGTAAACTATAGAAGCGCCGATTCAGACAGTGCGGGAAACGGAGGAAACATGGCAGCGGCAAAAAGACGAAGAAGAAATCAGAATAACAGAGCCGGCAAGACTTGTATCAGCATGATTTTGGTTGTATTTGTGGCGGTCATGACGATTCAGATCGTGAGGGTCTACCAGAAGGATCAGGAATATGCAAGAAAGCAGGAACAGCTTGAGGCACAGCTTGAGGAGGAGACTGCGCGGGCGGAGGAACTGAGTGAGTACGAAGCGTATACACAATCACAGGAGTACATAGAGGACATTGCGAAGAGCAAGCTTGGACTTGCCTATGACAATGAGATAATTTTTAAGGAAGAGTAAGAATCTCCGGGAGACGGATTAGATAGGTTGTCCGTTTCCCGGAATTTTTTATGCAATAGGAAAAAGCTGCGCCATTTTCTACATCACGATATTGTCGATTGCGGTCAGTTCCTCCTGTGTAAAGGAGATATGTCCCACGATTGCGATATTGTCTAAGATCTGTTCCGGTCTGGAAGCGCCGATTAAGACGCTCGTTACATCCCCGTCCTTTAACACCCAGCTTAACGCCATCTCGGCAAGCGTCTGTCCGCGCTCTGCCGCGAGGTCGTTTAAGGAGCGGATCTGGGCGATGCGTTCGGGGGTCAGAGAGGATTCCTTTAAGAACCTTCCGTCGGTCGCGATACGGCTGTCCGCTGGGATGCCGTTTAGGTAACGGTTGGTCAGCATACCCTGCGCGAGCGGGGAGAATGCGATAATCCCTTTTTTCAGTTCCCTTGCCATGTCCTTTAAGCCGTTTTCTTCAATCGTCCGGTCTAAGATGGAATAGCGGTTCTGATTGATGACGAACGGGCACTTTAAGTCGTTTAGAATCTCGCAGGCTTTTCGCAGCGTAGGTCCGTCGTAATTGGAAAGTCCGACATAGAGCGCCTTGCCGCTCTTTACAATCGCATCAAGGGCGCCCATCGTCTCTTCGAGCGGCGTCTCGGGGTCCATGCGGTGATGATAAAAAATATCAACATAGTCAAGACCAAGACGCTTTAAGCTTGCGTTGAGACTTGCAATCAGGTACTTGCGGCTTCCCCAGTCGCCGTAAGGTCCCGGCCACATGTCATAGCCTGCCTTCGTGCTGATGATAAGCTCGTCGCGGTAAGTTGAAAAATCATCCTTTAAAATCTGCCCGAGGTTGCGCTCGGCGCTCCCGTAAGCGGGGCCGTAATTGTTGGCGAGGTCAAAGTGTGTGATTCCGTTGTCAAATGCGGTGCGGCACATTGCCTTCATGTTGTCGTAGCGCCCCGTGTCTCCGAAATTATGCCAGAAGCCAAGAGACACCATAGGAAGCTTAAGACCGCTTGCGCCGCAGCGGTTATACTGCATTGTGTCATAGCGTGCGTCATTTGCTGTGTAGACCATAGTAAATCCTCCTAAGTTTTCCTTTCATAATGGAATGTCAGGCACATACCTGAACTTTCTTTAGACAGTATAGCATGTTCCGTGAGGGGATGGTGTGAAAAATTCAGGTGAACTTCCTAAAATTCTCAAGCTGGTTCGAAATCCATGAAATAGACAAGTGAAAAGAGATTTTGGCGAAAAGTTTTAAAAAAGCGTTCCTTCCTTTGACAAACATTTCCGCAGAACAAACCTATAATCAGACTCACCCTGTCCGGAAGGCGGGAATGTGTGGTCAGACAGCGGAACCTGACCGGAAAAATGGAAAGAAGGAAAGAAGGTAAAAAGGATGAAAAAAGCAAATGCAAGACAAATGATACTCTGCATGGCAGGAAGCCTGATGTGCAGCGTGAGCGTGATGGGCTGTTATCCGCTGGTGCCGGCGTACTTTGCCGCGCTGTATTTGGAGCAGGTGAGCGGACCGGTTCTGTTGGGAGTGATGTACATAGGAATGTTCGTATTTATGCCGGTGACTGCCGCGGTAAAATATGCGGTGGCGCTGCTTGTTATCATGGGGGCGGTCAGGCTGGTGGAATGGGCGAACGAGAGCTGTCCTTCCTATATGGCGGGCAGTATGGCGGCGATCGCCACGATGATATTGTCGGTCGCCGGGGGGCTTCTTGAGTGGAAGAATCAGCCGGGGATTCTGGCGGCGGCATTGGAGGGAGCGTTTGTGTTCGGCGCGGTCATTCTGCTGAACCGCGCAATACATACGCTGCTGACATGGGAGAAAAAGAGTCTGCCGCAGGAAATGCCGGACGGCGGAAGGGAAGAGCGGCTTATGGGCTATGCTGAATCCTTTCAGGGGCTTTCGCAGGTATTTCACAGCATGAGCACAAAGCGAAGCGGCGAAGCGATGGACGAGCTTGGGCAGGTACAAAATGAACTGACCGGAAAAATCTGCGCTTCCTGCGAAGCGTGCGCAGTCTGCTGGGAGCGCGACTCGACGCCGCTGTATGGAATTCTCTCGCAGATGATCGCGGGCATCTGGCATAACGGCGAGCCGGAGAAAGCGGCAAGGGAGCAGTTGGAGCAGTACTGCAGGAAAAGTAAAGATATGGTCGAGGAAGCGGTGCATGTCTTTGAGCGCGTAAACCTAAACCGCGCATGGTATAACAGATTGTTGGAAAACCGTCAGGTCATCGCGGAGCAGCTCGATGCGATGGCATATATCATGCAGGATTGCGCGAAAGAGGAGCGCCTTCTGGATGCAAAGGAACGCCATGTCATGGCGGAGATCGGATACCGGGCGAAAGAACAGGGAATCATGATAGAGGAGATGCATCTGATCGAGGGTGTGGACGGGAGACTCAAGGTGGAGGCGACGCTGCGCAGCAGGCTTGGCGGCTGTATTGCAGTGAAGACATTTCTTGCCGTAGTCTCGCATGTCCTCGGAAAAAGAATGCGGACGACGTCAGATGCAAGAAGCTTTATTTCCAAGGAGGCAGCGCACTTTTTGTTGTATGAGGATACCGTGTACCGGAGCGTGCAGGGGATTGCGCGCGTCCAGAAGGAGGACGCAAAGATTTCCGGGGATAATTTCTCCTTTTTGGAATTGGACCGCGGGGAAATGCTGCTCGGTCTGTCAGACGGCATGGGCTCGGGGAGCACTGCATGTAAAGAGAGCGAGATGGTGTTAGACCTTGTGGAGCGGTTCCTTGAAGCAGGCTTTTCGCTCGAGACGGCGATTCGTATGATGAATTCGGCGATGGTCATGAAGGGAGAGAGTGATCTGTACTCTACGGTGGATTTATGTATGATGAATCTCTACAGCGGTACGGCGCGTCTCTATAAAGTCGGAGCGGCGGCGACGTTCATCAAAAGGGAGGACGGGGTGGAGTGCATCACGTCGGAGAGCCTTCCGGTAGGCGCCAGTCTTCCGGCGGAAATGCATGCAAAGGAGGTATCGCTTCGAAACGGGGATTTTGTTGTCATGGTAACGGATGGTGTGTTAGAATATTTACATGTGCCAAAGCCGGAGGAGACGATGCAGGAAGTCATTTCGGAGATCCGAACCAACAATCCGGGGATTCTTGCCAAGAAGATCATGGAGCGGGTCATGCTTTTTACGGGCGGCAGGGCGCAGGATGATATGACGGTGCTCGCCGCGTGCATCTGGGAAAAAGCGTAGGCGCTTCAGGGCGGACGGCGGTACACGGGAGAGTGAAACAGAAGGATGAGAGAGGAAGTATATCGTCTGATCGAACAGGAAAAGTTAATTGCGCCGGGGGACGTTGTACTCGCGGGAGTTTCCGGCGGAGCAGATTCTGTATGCATGCTGCTGCTGCTGCTCGCATATCAAAGTAAATGCAGATATACTTTGCAGGCGGTTCATGTGGAACATGGCATCCGCGGGGAGGCGAGCAGGCAGGATGCGGCGTTTGTCGCGTCGCTCTGTGAGGAATGCGGCATCTGCTGCCAGAGCTTTGCGGTGGATGTGCCGGACTATGCGGCGCGGCGCGGCATCGGGATGGAGGAGGCGGCGCGCGAACTGCGCTACGACTGCTTTGCGCGCGCCGCGGAGCGCTGCAAAGCGGCACGGGTCAAGGTCGCGCTTGCACACCACGCGGATGACAATGCAGAGACGGTTCTTTTCCGGATGGCAAGGGGCAGCGGTATCAAAGGATTGGGCGGCATGCGCCCTATGCGCAGCTTGAACGATAATGTGTTTATTATACGTCCGATGCTTGCGGTGACGCGGAGCGAGATTGAAGCGTATCTGAAAGAGTGCGGGCAGCCCTACCGGGTGGATGCGACGAACCTTGACACGGAATACAGTAGAAACAGGATTCGCCACAGAGTGCTTCCGGAGCTTACGGCGGTCAATCAGGAAGCGGTGCGCCATATAACGAGGACTGCAGGAGTGTTGCTTGAGTTATCCGGTTATCTTGCGGGGGAGGCGGAGCGGATCCTTGCGGAGTCATGCCGCTTTCGTCAGGGAATCTGCGAGTTTAAGGAAGCGTTTTTTGTAAATTATCCGGCTGTGATCCAAAAGGAAGCGGTTCATCAGGTCTTAAGCCGGATTGCGGGCAGCAGTCGGGATATTGCGAACGTTCATGTAGAGGATGTGCTTCGTTTGTGGGAACTGCAGGTGGGACGCACGCTCGATCTGCCGTATCGGATGCGGGCGGTGCGCTGCTATGGAGGAGTCCGTATTGAGAGAATGCCAGAGGCGGAGGAGACGGCGGCGGACGGTCCGGCGGGGTATGAGATTACAAGAGAAATGATAGGGCGTGCACAGTCTGAGGACGGGATCGATGTCGCACTTTCGGATGGAAATCTGCATCTGCGTGTGTTCGATTTTACCGGAGAAATGCAGAAAATCCCGAAAAAGGCATATACGAAATGGTTAAATTATGATAAGATAGAATGTAGTTTGTGGCTTCGGAGAAGGGCAGAGGGAGACTATCTCACCATTGACGAGGAAGGACATAGGAAGAAACTGAAAGAATATTTCATTGGTGAGAAGATTCCGGCAGAACGCAGGAATCAGATATGGCTTCTGGCAGAGGGGGCGCATATTCTGTGGGTGGTCGGCGGACGCATCAGCGCCGACTGCAGGATTCATGATCATACAACAAAGATATTAGAAGTACAAATGAGTGGAGGAAATTATCGTGAAGATCAAGAAGATTAATGTTCATCTTACAGAGGAGCAGGTAGAGCAGAGAGTAAGGGAGCTTGGCGCGCAGATCAGCGAGACGTACGGTGACGAGCCGGTGTGTCTGATCTGTATTTTAAAAGGTTCGGTATTTTTTACCTGTGAGCTGGCAAAGCGCATCACCTCGCCTGTAGAACTGGAGTTCATGTCGGTGTCGAGTTATGGTTCTGGAACCAGTTCAAGCGGTGTCGTCCGTATCGTACACGATCTGGGAACAAGCATCGAAGGAAAGAATGTGCTCGTCATCGAGGATATTATCGACTCGGGAAGGACATTAAATTATCTGATGGAGAATTTGAAAACAAGAAATCCGAAGAGCTTAAGGCTCTGCACGCTGCTCGATAAGCCGGATCGCAGGGTCGTGGATGTAGTGGTGGATTATGTGGGCTTTGTGATTCCGGATGAGTTCGTCGTGGGTTATGGTCTTGACTACGATCAGAAGTACCGGAATCTTCCCTATATCGGGTTTGTTGAGATAGAGGAATAAAGGAGAAATAGTAAGTTGAATAGTAAGAAAAGTAGTTATAGGGGATTTGGCGTCTATCTGCTGCTGATACTGCTTGTGATCGGTATCTGGTACTGGATGGATGGAAACACGGCGGCGAGCAATTATACGCGCGCGCAGTTTGAGACGGCGCTTGAGGGCGGCGATGTGGCACAGGTGAGGATCGTTCCAAACCAGGGAGAGGTGCCAACCGGAAATATTTATATCACATTCAAGGATTCGTCTACACAGGTGCTTGCGGTAAACGACGTGAGCGAGGTGGAAGAGTATCTGCGCAGCGAGCAGTTCGATGCATATGTGGTGGAGAATCCGCCCGAGGAGAGCTGGGTGCTTGAGCTGCTTCCGTATCTGATTATTTTTGGCGCGATGTTCATTTTCTTTATCATCATGTCCAATCAGGCGGCGGCAAATAACGCAGGCAGCGGCAGCCGGATGATGAGCTTCGGCAAGAGCCGCGCGAAAATGATGCAGGACGATCCTGCGAACCGCGTGACCTTCCGCAGTGTTGCAGGACTTAAGGAAGAGAAGGAAGAGTTGGAGGAGATCGTCGATTTTTTGCGTGCGCCGAAGAAATACAATAAGCTTGGCGCGAGAATCCCCAAAGGCGTGCTTTTGGTGGGACCTCCGGGAACCGGTAAAACGCTTCTTGCGAAAGCGATTGCAGGTGAAGCGGGCGTACCGTTTTTCAGTATTTCGGGTTCTGATTTCGTGGAAATGTTCGTCGGCGTGGGTGCATCGCGCGTGCGCGATCTGTTCGCAGAGGCGAAGAAGAACGCGCCGTGTATCGTGTTCATCGACGAGATAGATGCGGTTGCGAGACGGAGAGGCACCGGCATGGGCGGCGGACATGACGAGCGTGAGCAGACCTTAAACCAGATGCTTGTCGAGATGGATGGCTTCGGTGTGAATGAGGGTATTATCGTCATGGCGGCGACGAACCGTGTGGATATTCTTGATCCGGCAATTATGCGTCCGGGACGTTTTGACCGGAAGGTGCATGTGGGACGCCCTGATGTGGGCGGAAGAGAAGAGATTCTCGGTGTGCATGCGAAGAATAAGCCGCTTGGCGATGATGTGGACTTAAAGCAGATTGCACAGACGACGGCGGGTTTTACGGGTGCAGACCTTGAGAATCTGCTCAACGAGGCGGCAATCGCCGCGGCAAAGGATGATCGTGCGTTTATTACACAGGACGATATTAAGAAGTCGTTTGTGAAGGTCGGAATCGGCGCGGAGAAGAAGAGCCGCATTATTTCCGAAAAGGAGAAGCGCATCACGGCGTTCCACGAGTCGGGTCACGCGATTCTGTTTCATCTGCTGCCGGATGTAGGTCCGGTGTATTCGGTGTCGATCATACCGACAGGCGCGGGGGCCGCGGGTTATACGATGCCGCTGCCGGAGAATGACGATATGTTTAACACCAAGGGCAGGATGCTGCAGGATATCATTGTGTCCTTAGGAGGACGTGTGGCGGAGGAACTCGTCTTCGATGACATTACAACGGGAGCTTCGCAGGATATTAAGCAGGCGACGCGCATGGCGAAGGCGATGGTTACAAAATACGGAATGTCTGAGAATATCGGTCTGATCTGTTACGACAACGACGACGATGAGGTGTTTATCGGACGGGATCTCGCACATACCAGAGGGTACGGCGAGGGCGTTGCGACCACGATCGATCAGGAGATTAAGCGTATCATTGACGAGTGCTATCTTAAGGCGAAGAAGATAATCGCAGAGAACAGGGATGTCTTAGATGCCTGCGCGAACCTTCTTCTTGAAAAGGAAAAGATCGGACAGAAGGAGTTTGAAGCATTATTTGACTCTGATTGTGCAGAATTTCTCTTATAAAGGGAAAACTGGTTCGAAGGTACTGTACAAAATGTATAATTTTGAAAGGTGAAAATTGTGAAGTTTGTGCACACTTAAATGGCGGGGCGTGGTATTATAATAACCGTAAAAACCCCCCAATACATTATATATAGTTTTTGCTATACCCCATAGTAAAAATACCTTCTCCTAAAAAAGACAGCGGATCGAAAGGCTGTCTTTTTTTATTTTGTCCTGTTCTAAAGTATGGAATACAGGGATTCGGGCAAGCTATAGACATAGATGCGGTTTGAAATAATTTCAGGACGGAGGAAATGCTATGTCACAGTCAGTATGGAGCAGGGAAGTACGGCTGCCGGGCTTTGAGAAACTGCACGGAACGGTTCGCACCGATGTACTGATCATCGGGGGCGGTCTGTGCGGTGTGTTGTGCGCTTATTTCTTAAAGCTTGCCGGTGTGGATTATCTGCTTGTGGAGGCAGATACCATCGGCAGCGGGGTTACGAAAAATACGACGGCGAAGATTACCTCACAGCACAGGCTGATTTACGACCGCCTGCTGCGGACGAAGGGCAGGGAGGCAGCGGCAGCTTATCTTTGGGCGAATGAGAAGGCGATCTCGGAATACCGCAGGCTCGCCGCGCAGATTGATTGTGATTTTGAGGATAGGGATTCCTTCGTATATACGTTGTCGGATATTGCCAAAATCGAGGCGGAGGTGACGGCGGTCAATGCGCTCGGTGTTCCGGCGGAGTTCACAGAACACGTTCCGCTGCCGCTTGATGTCAGGGGAGCCATCATGTTCCCGCACCAGGCGCAGTTTCATCCGCTGAAATTCCTGGCGGGCATTGCGACAGGCTTAAATATACGCGAACATACCTTTATCCGCGATCTTGCACCGCACCGGGCATGGAGCGACGACGCGGAAATCTCTGCGGATAAAATCATTGTCGCGACGCATTTTCCTTTTCTCAATAAGCACGGCAGTTATTTTCTGAAGCTGTATCAGGAGCGCTCCTATGTGATCGCACTGGAACACGCGGCGGATATAGGCGGAATATATGTGGACGAGGCGGCGGAGGGAATGTCGTTCCGCAATTACGGGGAACTGCTCCTCGTCGGCGGCGGAGGACACCGGACCGGTAAACGCGGGGGCGGTTATGAGGAGCTGCGGGAATTTGCTGCGGCGTGCTATCCAAATGCCGCAGAGCGCTGCCACTGGGCAGCGCAGGATTGCATGAGCCTTGACGGGATTCCGTATATCGGGCGCTACTGTGCGCGCACGCCGGAACTTTTTGTGGCGTCCGGCTTTCAGAAATGGGGGATGACGGGCTCTATGGCTGCGGCGCGGCTTCTGTGCGATCAGGTGCTCGGAATACAGAATGAATGGAGCGGTGTGTTTTCACCGAGCCGCAGTATGATAACGCCGCAGCTCTTGGTGAACGGATGGGAGGCAACGAAGAATCTTCTCACACCGACGACAAAGCGATGCCCGCATCTTGGCTGCGCGCTCAAGTGGAACGCCGCAGAACACACGTGGGATTGTCCGTGTCACGGCTCACGTTTTGAGGAGGACGGAACGTTGATCGACAACCCGGCGACGGGTGATGCAAATATAAAATAATGGCTTGCGGACGTTATGCGTGTTACAATGCGGGCTCAAAAGTCTCCGGGAAATTTCCCGGGGACTTTTTGGCATTTCATGTATGAATATGGCAGGATGTGTTACGGCTGCTTGCGGGAGCCAGGGAGGTGTGTTACGGTTATTATGCCGAGGGACAGGGCACGATTTTGCAGGATGCGGCGGGGTCTGTTTCGGACGGGGAGGAGGAGAACGTTTGAAGATTGAAATCAATGTAGATGCGGAAATTTCCGATACACAGATTAAAGTTTCGTGCAGCAGGCTGACGCCGGAAATCGAGAAGCTTTTAGCGATGCTTCGGATTCTGGACAGGAAGCTCACCGCCGCAAAGGACGGAGAAATCTATCTGCTGGATGTCGGGGAAATCATTTTTCTTGAGGCCGTGGACCGGAAAACATTTGTGTATACAAAGGAAGAAATCTATGAGTCGGATTTTAAACTGTATGAGCTGGAGCAGCAGCTTGCGGAATGCGGTTTCTTCCGCGCGAGCAAATCCTGTCTGGTGCAGCTAAAGTACATAAAGTCATTGAAGGCGGACATAAACCGGAAAATCCGGGTGACGCTTGAGAACGGCGAACAGCTTATGGTGTCCAGACAGTACGCGGATGCGCTGAAAAAGAGATTGGGGGTAAAGTAGATGGAAGAGAGAAAGGATATATTTGCTTATATCGGTCAGGTGTTTCAGAATTTCGGCTTTACGGTGAGCGTATTAAGTATATTCTGCCTGTGGTTCGGTGAGGGCGCAAAAGATTACTCGACCATGTTCGCGCTCGGAGGCGGCGGGCTTTCGGTCGCAACGTTGCTTGAATACTTGGGAGTGTCGGTGTGCATCGTGGCGCTGCGGTTCCTGTTTTTTACAACCGAAATTATAAAAACACTTTCCGTGGTCTGGCGGACGGCGGGTATGTTTGCGGCAGTACTTCTGATGATGACGATATTTGTGATCATATTCGGATGGTTCCCGGTAGATATGTGGGAGCCGTGGGTGATGTTCTTCCTGTGCTTTGGTATATGCGCGGGGGTCAGCATGGCAGTGACGACATACAGGGAGCGCAGGGAGAACCGCAGAATGGAAGAAGCGCTGCGAAGATTGAAGGAGGAGAAGGATGCGTGATATGAGAATGGAAATGACAGAGAGTAACATGGGAGAGAGGCGCACAGTTGAGGTGGCACATGTGGTACACAGATTTGCGGAAAAGACGGTGCTTTGCGATATCGGCTTTGACGTGGCTTCCGGGGAGATTTTCGGACTGCTCGGACCGTCCGGCGCGGGGAAGACGACACTGATAAAGATTCTGACCGGACAGCTTAAGCAGACGAAAGGGCGCACTGCGATTCTCGGCTGCGACAGCGGAAAGCTTGACGGCGTAACCTATCGGAAAATCGGGATGATGCTGGACAATTTTGGACTGTATGAAAGGCTGTCCGGTTATGAGAATCTTCGTCTGTATGCAAAGATTTACGGGATACCGCAGGCTAGGGTGGATGGTGTGCTGCGCCGTGTCGGGCTGTGGGAGAACAGAAGGCTTCTGGTTCTAAAGTATTCCAAGGGAATGCGTGGACGGCTGCTTTTGGCGAGGGCCGTGATGAATGAACCGGAAATCCTGTTTCTGGACGAACCTACCAGCGGACTTGATCCGGCGACGGCTGCGGAGATTCACCGTCTGATTGAGGAGGAGAGACAGCGGGGCGCGACCGTGTTTTTGACGACGCATAACATGTCGGAGGCGGAGAAATTGTGCGACAACATTGCGCTGCTTAACGAGGGCAGGATCGTGGAATACGGAAGCCCGGAAGAAATTTGTACAAAGTATAATCATCAGAACAGACTGAAGGTTACATTGTACGACGGCAGATGCGTGGAGTTTTCCAACGACGGTTCTGCCGCAGCACCGCTTCGGGAATACCTGGAGGCGAAGCAGATCAAAGCGATTCATTCGACAGAGCCCAATCTGGAAACCGTCTTTATGGAACTGACGGGAAGAAAGTTTGAATGAGGAAAAATTAGGAAGAAAGTTTGGATAAAGAAAGCCGGCGGAAGGAATGTCAGCAGGAAAAAGAGGATATAAAATGGAGGAGATTGAAAATGAGAAATGTGGCGGTGATATTTGAAAAGCAGTGCAGGGACACGCTGAAAAATAAGAATGTATTGATACAGTTTTTAATGTTTCCCGTGATGACAGTCATCATGGAGCATTCGGTTGACATGGAAGGAATGCCGCCGCACTATTTTGCGCAGCTATTTGCAGCAATGTATATTGGAATGGCGCCGCTCACCTGCATGGCGTCGATCATCTCTGAGGAGAAAGAAAAGAATACGCTTCGGGTGCTTTTGATGTCAAATGTCAGACCCATGGAATATCTGCTCGGAATCGGTGGTTATGTGTTGCTGCTTTGTATGTGCGGCGCGGGCGTGATCGCCGCAGGGGGAGGATTCTCGGGAGAGGAATTGCCGGGATTTCTGCTCGTGATGGCGGTCGGAAGCCTGACGTCGCTTTTGATGGGAGCCGCAATCGGGACATGGAGTAAAAACCAGATGGCGGCGACGAGCGTGACCGTTCCGGTCATGATGGTCTTTGCATTCTGCCCGATGCTCTCAATGTTTAATGAGACGATCAGCAAGGTGGCGAGATTCACTTATTCACAGCAGGTGAGCCTGCTCATGGAGCAGCTCGGTCATATGCAGGTAAGCGCGGAGTGCGCGGCAGTGATCGGCGGCAATATTATTGCGGCGGCAGCAGTCTTTGTATGGGCGTACCGGAAAAGCGGGCTGGCGTAGAAAGCTTTTATATTTTGTGGAAAACGGTTTCTATTTTGGGGCTTGCGTATTTGACGACAGTATGCTATAATCTGTTTTTGTTAGGACAAAATTGACAAATGGGCAGATTCCCGAGTGGCCAAAGGGGACAGACTGTAAATCTGCTGCAAATTGCTTCGGTGGTTCGAATCCACCTCTGCCCATT